>LWDU01034871.1_pt1 | contig 33181 bp, 28 predicted proteins | sample 727161 | NCBI WGS metagenome assembly LWDU01 (sample SAMN04566230, study PRJNA314399) | hydrothermal vent metagenome | isolation source: deep sea hydrothermal plume seawater | place: Mexico: Gulf of California, Guaymas Basin | collected 2004-07-11 | reverse complement strand
AACGCACCAGGTATAGCTCCAACAAATACAGCAATAGGACCGACTTTCTTAAGAGGAGTATACAAAAAAGTATAAATAATCAATGAAAAAAAAGATAATAAAGCTGTTAATTTATTTAAAAATAAAACCATTAAAATTAGACCTGTAATAGAAAGTACAAGAGATATAAAAAGTGCATTTCTAGAAGAAATTTTATTTGTAGGCAATGGACGATTTTTAGTTCTATTCATTAACTTATCTGAATCCTTTTCAATAATTTGATTGTTGATTATAGAAGATCCAGTAATAAAAAATCCAGAAATGATAAGAATAAATAAACTGAAATAATTAATATAGTTAGATGATAATAGAAATCCAAAAACAGAAGAAAATGTAACTAAAAGGGATAATCTAAATTTTATTAACTCAAAAAAAAGTTTAATACTCATAAGAATTTTTTGAAAAACAAATATAGTTTTAGATAGTTTAAGTATCATACAGTTTTATATTTATTAGATCTAATAATTAAGAATAAATAAAACTGTAATCCAAAAATCAAAAAAGCTAAAAACAAATGAATGGGTTGTAAAAATTTTGGTATTGAAAAATATGCCATTCCTACACCAGTTAATATTTCTAAAAGAATTAAAAGTAATAAACTAAAAATAAAATTTTTTAAAAAATTAATTTTAATAGGTTGTTTATAAATCAAATAAAGAATTAAAATATGCACCATTAAAACTAATAATGAATATGATCTATGAATTAAAAATTCAAAACCTAAATTTTCTATAAAATTATTCCTATCTATAGATTTTAAATAATTGGTCATATAATCAATAGCCTCCCTAACTTGAGTTCCTAAAATTATCTGAGATATAAATAAAAACATAGATAGTATTAATAAATAATAAATATATTTTGGATAATTACCAATCTTGAATTGACAAATAGTTGATATAAAGTAAGATTTTATAACTACGCAAATTATCAAAAGAGCTAAAAGAACATGAAAAGTTATTAATCCTGGAAGTAAATTCGTAGAAACTACTATTGCTCCAACCCAACCCTCAATCATTACAAATAATAAAGCAAAAAAGCTTAATAACACTACTCCGTTTTTAAAAGGTTTTCTAAAAATTGAAGAAATAAATGTAACGAGTAATGCTAGACCAACTAATGCACCCAATAATCTATTTAGGTATTCAGTCCATGTTTTATAAACATTAAATTCCTCTTCAATTCTAATGTTAGGATCATTAGCAATTTTTATTGATAATTTTTTAAAACCTAAATATGAAAATAAACTTATTAATCTTTCATTTTTTTCTAATCTTGAATCTAAAAATTTCTTTTTGTAATTAGATGGTAATTGTTTTTCAGAAGTTGGAGGAATATATTTACCAAAACACTTTGGCCAGTCTGGACACCCCATACCAGATCCCGTACATCTAACTATTCCTCCAACTAATATTAATAAGTAAAGAAGATATAAACTTATACGAGTTAAATTATTAAACTTTATACCTAACCATAAAAACATATATAAAACTAATGATGTTCATCCTCCGGAAGATTAGATTCTGGAGTTTTTGAATAAGGTACATTTTGAGGAATAAAATCTTCTTTTGCACCTGGTTTACTATAATCATAAGCCCATCTTTCAACTTTTGGTATCTTACCTGGCCAATTTCCATGTCCTGGATTAACAGGCGTTGTCCACTCTAAAGTATTAGATTTCCATGGATTTTGAGAAGCCTTTCTACCTCTATATATTGAGTAGAAAAAATTAAATAAAAAGATAAATTGAGCAGCGAAAGTAATTCCAGCAGCAATGGTTACAAAAACATTTAAATCCATAAATGACTCAATTTTTCCTGCCTCAAAATTTGTGAATGAATAATATCTTCTTGGAAATCCAGCAATACCTATATAATGTAGAGGAAAAAATACTAGATAAGCTCCTATAAATGTAAACCAAAAATGGACATATCCTAAATTTCTATTCATCATTCTACCAAACATTTTAGGGAACCAATGATACACACCAGAAAATAGACCAAAAAATGAAGCACTTCCCATAACAATATGAAAGTGAGCCACTACAAAATACGTATCATGTAAATTAATATCAATAACTGAATTTCCTAAAAATAGACCAGTTACACCTCCTGATATAAAAAATGAAACCAAACCTATCGAAAATAGCATAGCAGGAGTAAATATTATATTTCCTCTCCATAAGGTAGCAATATAATTAAATGACTTAATAGCAGAAGGTACTGCAATTATTAAAGTTAAAATTGTAAAAACAGAACCTAAAAATGGATTCATACCAGAAATAAACATATGATGTGCCCAAACAACAAACGATAAAATTCCAATACCAATAAGTGAATATACCATTGCCTTATAACCAAAGATTGGTTTTCTAGAACATGTTGCAATTACTTCAGATGCAATACCAAGAGAAGGTAAAATGACAATATAAACTTCAGGATGTCCTAAAAACCAAAATAAATGTTGAAATAAAATAGCACTTCCACCCTGATTTGATAAAGCCTCACCAGCTATATAAATATCCGATAAATAAAAACTTGTACCAAAAGTTCTATCCATAATTAACAAAAGAGCTGCCGATAAAAGAACAGGAAATGATAATACACCTAAAATAGCTGTAATAAGAAAAGCCCAAATGGTAAGTGGCATTCTAAAAAATGTCATACCTTCAGTTCTTAAATTTATTACTGTAGTAATGTAGTTTAAGGCTCCAAGTAATGCAGATACAACAAAAAATGACATTGATACAAGCCACAGAGTCATTCCCAATCCAGAACCAGATACAGCTTGTGGCAATGCACTAAGGGGAGGATAAACTGTCCATCCACCACTTGCTGGTCCACCCTCCACAAAAATTGATGTAAGCATTATAACACTCGATAAAAAAAAGAACCAATACGAAAACATATTTAGAAAACCACTTGCCATATCTCTAGCACCTAATTGTAATGGAATAAGAAAATTAAGAAAAGTACCACTCAAGCCAGCTGTTAAAACGAAAAAGACCATAATTGTACCGTGCATAGTAATGAGAGCCAAATAAACTTCTGGATCAATTTTTCCTTGAGGAGTTAACCAATTTCCTATAATTGGACTAAGAGATGTTAGGTCCACATTAGGAAATCCTAATTGAATTCTAAATAAAAAAGAAAAAGCTCCACCAATAATTGCCCAAAAAATTCCAGTAATTAAAAATTGTTTAGCTATAGTTTTATGATCCTCAGAAAAAATATATTTTCTAATAAAACTTTGTTCATGATGTTCTTCATGAGCATCAACTACTTTTTCTTCATATAATTTAGTTTCTTTCATAATCATTATTTAATACGGCCAAATCGTTAGCATTGTTTTTTAAAAAATTAGCAAAATAATCTGGATTTTTTTTAATCCAAGAATCTTGAGATTTTTTCCATTTAATATATTCCCATTCCTCTTCAACTATTAAATTTTGTTTCATAGAAAAATGAGCTCTTCCACAAATCTTATTACATATAATTTCATAGTTGAAATTATCATTTCCCATTTCCTCTCTCATTTCTTGTGTAGTTTTTGTGGGTATAAACCATAACTGAGTTGGCATTCCAGGAACAGCATTCATTTGCGCTCTAAAATAAGGTAAATAGACACTATGAATAACATCCCTTGCTCTAATTTTTAAAAGTACTGGTTTTCCTTTAGGAATGTGAATCTCTCTAGGCATAAAATCATCCAAAGATGCACTATCCGAAAAATCAATACCTACTATATTTTCAACATCAGTTAACTTATAATTATAAGATCCTAGTTTATTATCATCGCCTGGATATCTTGAAGCCCAAGCAAATTGATAACCAACAAGTTCAATAACTTCAGAATCAGCAGGAGCTGGTCCAGTGACTTCATTCCACTTATATAATCCCCAACCAATCAATACTGTTAATACAATAGCTGGTATAATAGTCCAAATAATTTCTAACTTATTATTTTCAGTATAATACTCCGCTATTCTATCTTCTTGATATTGGTATTTATAACCAAAATAAAACATAACAATTTGAGTAACTACAAATACAGACATTGTTATTGCCATAGTTGATGCAATAGGAAGATTATAATTTTTATATTCTTTTATAGCATACCAAAAAATCGAAAAAATCAATCCTATTAAAAATATTACACCTAAAATGGCGTTGTATCTATTATTTCCATCTTCAAATAATTTTGATGTTTTTTTTGTGGCTGCCCCCAAAATTTCTGAAGATCTAAAAATCTGAAATAATACTATAACTAATAATAATCCAATTAATAAAAAAATAAAATTCATAATCTTATAACAAATTTAAATATCATGGTGTGTACTTTCATCTAACATAGGATGATTTCTTGCTAATAAATTTCTACTACTTAAGCTTTTAAAAATCACAAACAAAAACATAGATAAATAGACCATAAGTATACCTATTTCAAGTAATCCAAAGCCATTATTTTCTTTTACAATACCGGGTGTTATCATTAAATAGAAATCTATAAAATGACCAAACAAAATAATAGGACAAACTATTTTTAAAAATCTTGTATGTCTTTTACTAGCCCTTGTCATTAAAAATAAAAATGGAAAAAAGAAATTCATAAATAAGTTAGCATAAAAGAAACCAACATAGTTATCACTTCTCAGTCTCTCTATAAAATAAGTAGTTTCTTCAGGTAAATTGGCATAATAAACTAACATATATTGTGAAAACCATATATACGTCCAAAAGACACTAAATGCAAAAACAAATTTTCCTAAATCATGTATAACACTAAAATTGACATGCTTTAAATATCCATTATCTTTAAGTAGTATAACCACATACGTTATAAAAGCCAAAGAGGAAACCCACCAACTTGCAAAAACGTACCAACCGAACATTGTACTAAACCAATGTGTATCAATAGATAAGATCCAATCCCATGCGGCTACAGAACTAGAAAGACCATAAAAAACAACAAATATCGCAGATAAAGTAAACATTTTATTCCAATATTTATCTCCTCCATTTATATCTTCAAGAACTGATAACTTGACTATCCTTCTATATAAATAATACCAAACTAAAAAAAATAGGACCATCCTAGATAAAAAGAAAGGCACATTCAAATAGGCTTTTTTACCATCTATTATTTTATCATACCTAGAATCTGAAGTATCATATAAATAGTCATGAGTCCAATGAAAAATATCATGGTTTGCTATAGCAAAAGTTATTATCAATAAGGCAAAACCATAGGGCAACCAACTACCAAAAGACATAGGAATTCTAATAAATCCCGCTGACCAACCCGCCTGTGCTACATATTGAATAGAAACAAAGAATACTGCAGTTACTGATATTCCAATAAAATACACATTATTTATCCACAAATTAGAAAACACACGATGATACCATTGAAAACTAGAATGAGATTCATTCGCTATAGAATGTAATTCTTCAGCGTGACCATTACCACCATTAATAATAAAAAAAGCTCCAATAACACTTAGAAGTAATCCAACTATAAATAGATAAAATAGATTTTTTTTAATGTTTAAACTAAAAATAAAATTGTCTTTCATATTTATTGTTTCTGAAGTGTTTGAACATATTTAACAATCTTCCATCTATTCTCAATTGAAACTTGAGAACCATGTGCCCACATTCTTCCTTTACCATGAGTTATTACATGAAATATTTCGCCTTCTGACTTATTCTTTACAGCTCTAGAATTATAAGCAGTAACACCTTTATATGCTATTCCTACCAAACCGTCTCCCATTCCTTTTTCACCATGACAATGAATACAATAGCGAGTATATAAAACCTTTCCTTCTTTTAATACTTCTTCAGTAGAAGCTAAAGGATTTTTTATAAAAGCAGCAAGTTCCAAACTATCCTTTGGAATTCTATATGGTAAATATGAGCTTCTTTTAACTGTATTTGGAACTGGATCTCTCATAGTCATACCGTAAGGATTATAAGGATTAGAATTATAAAATTCACCATGATTATCATCAGGATTAGAATCCAACCAACTTCCAATTTCTTTATCAGTTACTTGAGATAATGGTTCGTAAGGTGTAGAATGATACATATTAGGAGCATATTCAACTCCAGGATTGTCTTTATCAGCAGAACATGATAATAACATCAATGATAATGTAAATACTAAAAATATATTAACTAATAAATTTTTCATTTATTTATATTTTTTTCATTTGTCTCCGAAGCCCCAGAAGATTTTAAAATTCCTAAAATTTTATCTTTTGATAAGCTGTTTTTATTTAATTCTATTGCCATTACATGCTTATCATCTGTTGATCTTAAATCAAATTGAACAGGATTTCCCCATGGCTTTAAATCACTTACAACTAAAAATGTCCCAACCATTCCAAAAGCTGAAAGAAGTACTGTCATTTCAAAAATTACAGGAATAAAAGTAGGAAAAGGCAAAAAGTCTTTTCCTCCGATTATCATTGGCCAATCAATTGTCATCATCCCAATCATCATAGTCAAAGCAAGACAAGTACCTAAAAATCCAAAACAAAATGCTGCTATTGAAATTCTTGATCTTTTATAACCTAAAGCATTTTCAATTCCATGAACAGGAAATGGTGAATACACTTCATGAATTTTTATACCTTTCTCTCTTACAAATGATATTGCTTTTAGTAAAACTTCATCATCATCAAAAAAACCAATAAGAAATTTATTGTCTTTATTCATTTATTTAGTTTTAATTTTATCACCTGTTGGCTTTAAAATGCTTTTCATCTCATGCATGTTTATAACTGGAAAATACTTTGAAAATAACAAATATGCGGTAAAGAAAAATCCAAAAGAAAATAGGTACATACCAACATCATAAAACGTTGGATAAAACATTGCCCAACTTGAAGGAAGATAATCTCTGTGCAAAGAAGTAACAATGATAACAAATCTTTCAAACCACATACCAATATTTACAATTATAGAAATTATAAAAGTAGCCGCAATGTTTGTTCTTATTCTTTTGAACCAAAATAGTTGTGGTGATATAACATTACAAGTCATCATAGAGGCATAAGCCCACCAATATGGACCAGTAACTCTATTATAAAATGCGTATTGTTCGTATTCAACTCCAGAATACCATGCCATAAATAATTCAGTTATATAAGCAATACCTACAATTGAACCAGTAACAATAATAATAATGTTCATTAATTCAAGATGTCGAATGGTTATATAGTCTTCTAATTTATAAACTTTCCTAGTTATAATTAAAAGAGTTAAAACCATAGCAAAACCAGAAAATATAGCTCCAGCAACAAAATATGGTGGAAAAATTGTAGTATGCCACCCTGGAATAACTGAAGTAGCAAAATCCATAGATACTATAGAATGAACTGAAAGTACTAAAGGAGTAGCAAGAGCAGCTAGAACAAGAGCAACGGTTTCATACCTTGACCATGTCTTTGCAGCACCATCCCATCCTAAACTCAAAACACCATATATATATGCAGAAACTTTTTTACCAGATAACTTAGCTCTATCTCTAATAGTTGCAAAATCCGGTATTAATCCTATATACCAAAAAACTAAAGAAACAGAGAAATATGTTGATATAGCAAAAACATCCCATAAAAGTGGACTAGCAAAATTAACCCATAAAGAACCATATGTGTTAGGAAGTGGAAGAGCCCAAAAAAACCCAACCCAAAGCCTTCCCATATGAAGCATAGGAAACATTGCCGCACATATAACAGCAAATATTGTCATAGCTTCTGCAGCACGATTAATTGACATCCTCCACCTCTGTCTAAACAAAAGAAGAATAGCGGAAATAAGAGTTCCTGCATGACCTATACCAACCCACCATACAAAGTTTGTAATATCCCATGCCCAACCAATAGTCTTATTTAATCCCCACATTCCAATACCATCCCATAAAGTTCTATAAACCGCATATCCACCTACGGAGAGCATCAACAGAGAAACTGATAGTGCTGCAAACCAAGAAAGACTTGGTTTTTCTTCTACCCTTCTAGATACATCTCTTGAAATATCATGAAGATTTTTTCCTCCTGTTATTAATGGTTCTCTTAATTTTGATTCAACATGCATATTATACCGCTTTTTTATTTCTTACTTTTCTTAAATACCATACATTAGGACTAACTCTAATTTCTTGAAGTACATTGTACGCTCTTTCCTCACCAACATTTAAAGTTGTTTTATCAGAACCTTCAATTTTTAATAATTTGTAAATTTTACTTTCTTTATCCTTAATGTCACCAAAAACAAGAGCCTGAGAAGGACAAGCAGAAGCACATGCCACATTAATTTCACCATCAATTGGTCTTCTTTTTTCTTTTTTTGCTTGAAGTTTTCCAGCCTGAATTCTTTGAACACAAAATGAACATTTTTCCATTACTCCTCTTGATCTTACTGTTACATCTGGATTAAGTACCATTTTTCCAAGATCATTATTCATTGAAGAATTTTTATCAAATTGTTTATTATCATGATATTTGAACCAATTAAATCTTCTTACTTTATAAGGACAATTATTAGCACAATATCTAGTGCCAATACACCTATTATATACCATCTGGTTTAAACCTTCTGTACTGTGAGTAGTTGCAGCAACTGGACAAACTGTCTCACAAGGAGCATTATTACAATGCTGACACATCATTGGTTGAAATGTTACATCAGGATTTTCAGAAGCATTTTCTAATCCTTTAAAATCATGAACATCTACATCGCTAGAATAATACCTATCAATTCTAATCCATGCCATTTCTCTTCTATTTAAAACTTCCTCCTTTCCAACAACTGGTACATTATTTTCAACTTGACAAGCTACTGTACAAGCACCACAACCAGTACATGAATTTAAGTCAATAGACATAACCCAATGATGATTAGGATATTCATGACCTTTCCAAAGTGTAATAGCTTCAGGCTTTTTTAAACCCTTACTAGTAGCAACTTTAAATTCATATTTTCCAGAATTTTCATCTTTGATATACTCACTTAACGAAGTTTCTTGAATAATACTTTCTCTACCCATAATAGTATGATGAGTTTGTGTCTGAGCGATTCTATATGATTCATTAATATTAGTCAATTCAATACCATCAACTGTTAAATTTTGATATTTTGAATTACTATTAAGCATTAAATAAGCATTAACACCAACATCATCACCAACTGGTCCAGAAAATTTTCTTCCATATCCTAATGCTACACCAAAAGTCCCTTGTGCCTGACCAGGCTGAATTACTACTGGAAGTTTATAATTACTATCATTTATATTAAAACTTAACACCTGAGTAGTCATGTCGCCCGTTTCAACATTTAGCTTTTCAGCATCTTTAGGATTGACAGAGATATAATTATCCCAACACACTTTAGAAATTGGATCTGGCATCTCCTGAAGCCAAGGATTATTTGACTGAATTCCATCGGCTACAGATAAATTTTGATATGTACTTAATTCAAATTTAGAACTATTTTTTAAAGCATTAACCCAGCTAGTTAATTCAGAAAATGAAGTAGAAGATTTATAATTTATTTCCTTACTTTCATTATTCAATTCAAAAACTCCATCATGAAGAAGTCTATCCCAGAAAGACTGAAAAGATTTATTCGTTTGTGTTTTTTCATAAACTTTTTTCCAAGCATCCTGTAAATAATCATAGTATGTATTCTTAGAACCTGACCACAATAAAAGTGTTTCCTGATATTGTCTTGTATTAAATAATTTACCTATGGTTGGTTGGCTAAAACTATAATGATTTTCAATAGGCTCAAAATCATTCCATGATTCAAGAAAATGAGAATTTGGAATTATTACATCACATAAAATTGAAGTCTCATCAAGTCTATCAGATGTAGATATTTTCATATCTACTGACTCAATTCCAATTTTAATTTTAGGAGCAAGATAATTATCATATAAAGGATTGCAATTAAGAAATATTACAGAACCTACATTTTTATTAGAAAGATCAGATAAAAAAGAATTCATTTTAGAATCATTTCCTTTTCTAATATTATAAGCTTTATTAAAATCTATAGTAATACCAAAATTATCTAATAGATCATTTATCATATTAACAACTATCTGCACATACTTATCATTTGAACCTGAAATAACAATTGATTTTCCAGCATTTTTTAATAAATCTGAGGCAACATTATTGATTACATCATTATCAATAGCATCAGAAAATTTATCAATATTAATTTTTGTTTTTCCAATTTTATCAGCTAATACATTGTATAGTTTAGTTATGTATATAGGGCTTTCTAACGATTTAATTGGGATTCGATGATCAGCATTTGCACCAGTTATTGTCAAATTAGATTCAAAGCTATAGAGCCTTGACATTTTTTTCTGATTTCTATTAACTCTCCTTGATTCAGCAAATTGTTTATTAAATAAATTGTTATTAAATGAACTTCCAAGAAAATCATAACCAAATGATACTATAATTTTAGCTTTAGAAAAATCATAAAATGGTAATTTTCTAATACCAAAAGAACTATTATTTGCTTCAAGCATTCCATGATATGAAAGTTGATCATACTCTACATGGGTCCCATTATAATTGTAAATAAAATCATCAATAATATTTTGAGAGCTAGGACTTGAAATAGAATTACTTAATACATAAACCTTCTTTCCAGAAGACTTAATTTTTTCCAATTTCCCTAAAACATAATCATCTATATTTTTCCAGTCAGTTTCTTTACCATCTAACAAAGGCCCCTTTAATCTTTCTTTATCATATAATGTAAGGATAGAAGACTCAACTTGCGCAGTAGTTCCACCACCACTCACAGTTGATAAAGTATTTCCTTCAATTTTAATTGGTCTACCCTCTCTAGTTTTAACAACAACACTACAATAGTCACTACCCATGGAGTATGAAGAAGCATAATAATTTGGAATAGAAGGATCTATTTCAACCGGTTTATTTACATAAGGGATAGCCTTTCTAACTGGAGCTTCACAAGCAGCAACAGATGCAGCAGCAATGCCAAAACCCATCATCTTCAAAAAATCTCTTCTTGAATTTTCCATACTTCCTTTTATAGGTAAATACTCAGGAAATTCATTTTGAGACTTTTTAATAAAGTCAGTATCATTTTTCAATTCTTCAATTCCCTTCCAATACGTTTTCTTTTTTAAACTCATAATTTTAATAATGACATTTTGCACATTCTAAGCCACCAACATCCTCTACCTTCAAAGGACTTTTTGAAGTTTTTTTATGCAAAGCAACTAACTTATCATAATAATCATTTCCTTTAGTATTTACCTGTGTATCTCTGTGACAATTTATACACCATCCCATTGTTAAATTTGCATATTGATAAACCACATCCATCTCTTTTATTGGTCCATGACATGTTTCACAATCTAAACCACCAACAGCGACATGCTGAGAATGATTAAAGTAAGCAAGATCAGGTAAATTATGTACTCTAATCCATTCTATTGGTTTATTTTCTTCATAAGCTGTAAGTATTTTTTTAATTTCTGGTTGATCAGTTTTAATCGTATTATGACAATTCATACAAATATTAACAGAAGGAATATTAGCAGACTTTGAAATATTTACACCAGTATGACAATAGTTACAATCAATCTCAAATTGACCAGCATGAATTTGATGAGAAAAAGCAATTGGTTGTGTAGGCTGATAATTTTGTTGAATCCCAACAGTATAAAGACCATCTACACATGATTTTACAAATACTATAATAAAAATAAAGGAAGCAAATCCTAGTACCTTATTACTTTTAACAAATTTCTTTAAATCAAATTTACTCTCTACAATCTCTTTATCATCTATGTTTAAAAGTTTTCCTCCACTTTGAATATCTTGAAGAGTAACATATTTTCTAGACAGATCTGTAAAACGAAATAAAACAAAAATTATAATAATTAATAATAGAATATTAAGAACTAGAGAAATATAATAATTATCAGATTCAACAGGAGAAGATTCACCAGTTTGTGATACTTCTGAAACAACAGAAACTTCAATAGGTTTAAATGATTCACTTTTAATATAAGTAAGAATAGAATTTAATTCTTCATTAGAAAAATCAAAAGACGTCATCAATGTCTTATTATATTCATTATATAAATTAACAGCATACTCATCACCATTTCTTATAACTTTTTGTGAATTTTTTACAAAAGAATATATCCATTCTTCAGATCTTCTCTCATGAACATCTCTTAATGCTGGACCTATTATGACATCATTGATTCCGTGACAAACGGTACAATTTCCTTTAAATAATGACTCACCATTTTTTACAATAGATTGATCAAATTCAGACTCAGGTTCTTGAGCATATAACAAAGATGATACCGTGAAAAAATATGATAGGAATAGTACACCAAAAAATGGAAAAAATGATAGCTTTTTAAAGTTGAAGCGTTTAGCTCGTGTGGTGAACATTTCAGCTATTAAATTATAAACTTCGACAAAAGTAATATCCGATTTACTAACATCAAAAGATAATTGTAATATGTCTTTTATTTAGAATAGTTCCAAATAAAATTTAGTATGAATTTTCTTCTAAATCCTTCTCCTTTATAATTCTTCTTAGGATTTTACCAACATTTGATTTTGGTAGCTCATCAGTAAATGAAATATGCTTTGGACATTTATAATTAGTTAATTTCTCTTTGCAATGCAATTTAATTTCCTCTGGTGTTAATGAGTCATCTTTTTTTACAATGACTGCTTTAACTGCTTCAGAAGTCTTTTTATCTGGAACACCAATAACACCTACTTCTAAAACTTTAGGATGTGATGATATAACATGCTCAACTTCATTAGGAAAAACATTGAATCCTGAAACCAAAACCATTTCCTTTTTTCTATCAACAATTTGAATAAATCCATCCTCATCAATAACTGCTATGTCCCCAGTTTTTAACCAATCTCCATCCATCACTTCATTAGTCTCATCAGATCTCTTCCAATAACCCTTCATTACTTGAGGACCTTTAACACATATTTCACCTCGTTCGCCTATTCCTACTTCATTATTGTCATCATCAATAAATTTAACATCTGTATTTGGAAGAGGCATACCAATAGTACCTATCCTATCAGTACCATCTAATGGATTCATTGTAACTACTGGAGAAGTTTCAGTCAATCCATAACCCTCTGCTAGAGGACTACCTGTAATTTCTTTCCATTTATTAGCAACTACTTTTTGGACTGCCATACCTCCACCAAGTGCTACTTTTAATTTTGAAAAATCTAAATCTTTAAAACCATCTGCATGAAGTAATCCATTAAACAACGTGTTAACTCCTGTAATTACAGAAAATTTATGTTTAGATAATTCTTTTATAAAACCTTTCATATCTCGAGGGTTAGTAATCAATACATTTTTTGCACCATACTTAAACATGACTAATGCATTACAAACCAAAGCAAAAATGTGATATAAAGGCAGGGCCGTAATACATACTTCTTTTCTATCATCAAGTAGAATTTTTATTCCCTCTGACATCTGAGTTACATTTGATAGAACGTTATAATGAGTTAACATTGCTCCTTTTGATACTCCAGTCGTTCCCCCAGTATACTGAAGAAATGCTATATCTTCAGGTGATATATCACATCTTTTAAATTCATATTTTCCTCCTATAGATAATGCTTTTTTAAATGATACAGCTGACGGCAAAGAAAATTTTGGTACCATTTTTTTTACATATTTAACAACAAAATTTACTACACTTCCCTTAAATGTTCCCAACATATCTCCCATGTCAGATATAATAACATGTTCAATTTTTGTTTCAGAAATTACCTTTTCAAGGTTATAAGCAAAATTTGATAAAATCAGTATTGTCTTGCAACCAGAATCATTAAATTGATGCTTCATTTCACTTGGAGTATAAAGAGGATTAGTATTTACTACTACTATACCTGATCTTAGAGCACCAAATAATGCTATAGGATATTGCAAAACATTAGGAGACTGAATTGCTAACCTATCACCTTTTTTCATATGCAATTCTTCAGTTAAATACAACGAAAACTTTTGTGATAAAATGTCCAGTTCTTTATAAGATATACTTTTTCCCATATTCTCAAAAGCAACAGAATTTGAAAATTTAGAAAAACCTTTATCTAAAAAATCAGCAAAAGATTTATATTCATCCAAATTTACTGATTCGTTAACTCCTTTAGGATAATTTTTGAGCCATATCTTTTCCATGAGAATAAATTATTAGTTCCACTAAAAGTAGAAGAATTTTAATGAAAAAGAAAGGGGACACTAATATTCATTAGTATCCCCAGTAAACAACATTAACCCAAAAATGATAAACAAAATTAAAATTATTTTAAAAAAATACAGATAAAAAGATCTGTTTTCTAAAGATTAAATCATAAATTTTAAATAATTATAAAATAATTTAATATTATTGTGAATATTAAAATTTAACCCACAAAAAATGAAAACTAATTATCATATTGATAATATCGATTTAAAAATATTAAGTATTTTATCTAATAATGCTAAAATGCCATATACTGAAGTAGCCAAAAAAGTATTTGTATCAGGTGGAACTGTTCATGTAAGAATGAAGAAATTAGAGAAAATGGGTGTTGTAAAAGGAACAAAATTACAAATTGATTATGATAAATTAGGTTATAAAATGAAACTATTTATGGGTATTTATTTAGAAAAAAGTTTTTTATACAAAGATGCTGTTAGAGCTTTAAAACAAATTCCAGAAGTAATAGAACTACATGCAATAACAGGTCAGTATACAATTTTTGCTAAAATACTATGCAAAGATACTATACACTTAAAAAATGTTTTAGATACTAAAATCCATAAAGTAAAGGGCATAACAAGAACAGAATCTTTCTTATCAATAGAAGAAACATTCAAAGAAGTTTTAGCCCTCAACAACTAATAGAAATAGCCCTTTATTATTACTTAATTATAATTTCTTAGTTAACTTTGCACTTCAATTTTTTAGATGAACAAAGACGAAAAAATACTTAAAAATTTTACATCAAAAGATTACGAACATGGATGGTCAACAGACATAGATGTAGACCAAGCTCCTAATGGACTTAATGAGGATATTATAAAGCTTATATCAAAAAAGAAAAATGAACCAAACTGGTTACTTAAATGGAGATTAGATGCTTTTTCAAAATTTAAAAAAATGAAAAGTCCTAATTGGGCTAATTTAAAAATTCCAAAAATTGATTTTCAAAAAATTTCATACTATTCAGCGCCAAAACAAAAATCAAAATTAAAATCTCTTAAAGATGTTGATCCAGAAATATTAAAAACATTTGAAAAATTAGGAATTTCACTCAAAGAACAAGAAAGATTAAGCGGTGTAGCAGTAGATGCAGTAATTGATTCAGTTTCAATTGGTACTACATTTAAAGAACAATTAAGTGAATTAGGTATTATATTTTGTTCTTTCTCTGAGGCAGTTGAAGAACACCCAGAACTAATAAAAAAATATCTAGGAATGGTAGTACCTAAAAATGATAATTATTTTGCTGCTTTAAATTCTGCCGTATTTTCTGATGGATCATTCTGTTATATTCCAAAAGGTGTAAGATGTCCAATGGAGCTTTCAACCTATTTCAGAATCAATGCGGCTAATACTGGTCAATTCGAAAGAACTTTGATTATTGCAGATGATAACTCATATGTTAGTTATTTAGAAGGTTGCACTGCACCTATGAGAGATGAAAACCAACTTCATGCTGCAGTAGTAGAAATATTTGCAGGAGAAAATGCTGAAGTAAAATATTCAACTATACAAAATTGGTACCCTGGAGATAAAAATGGAAAAGGAGGAATTTTCAATTTTGTTACTAAAAGAGGTATTTGTTATGGTGATTATTCAAAAATTAGTTGGACTCAAGTAGAAACAGGTTCAGCAATTACATGGAAATATCCTTCATGTATCCTAAAAGGTCATCATTCTAAGGGTGAATTTTATTCAGTAGCAGTCACAAACAATTATCAACAAGCTGATACAGGAACAAAAATGATTCACATTGGAAAAAATACTATATCAAAAATTATATCAAAGGGAATTTCAGCTGGATTCTCACAAAATAGCTACAGAGGTCAAGTTCGAGTTATGAAAAGAGCTACTGAATCTAGAAATTTTTCTCAATGTGATTCTTTACTACTAGGAAATAATTGCGGTGCACATACATTCCCATACATTGATGTTGAAAATAAATCTTCCATAATCGAACATGAAGCAACTACATCTAAAATTGGTGAAGACCAAATGTTCTATTGTCTGCAAAGAGGAATTGATGAAGAAAATGCCGTTGCTCTAATAGTAAATGGTTATGCAAAAGAAGTATTCAATCAATTGCCTATGGAATTTTCAGTTGAGGCTTCAAAATTATTATCACTAACCCTAGAAGGAAGTGTTGGTTAAACTAAATAAAAAAAAATGTTAGAAATAAAAAATCTTCATGTATCAGTTAACAATAATAAAATCCTTAAAGGATTAAACCTTAGTGTTAATAAAGGTGAAATTCATGCAATTATGGGTCCAAATGGATCAGGGAAAAGTACCTTAGCATCAATAATTGCAGGAAGAAAAGAATATGAAGTTAATCAAGGAAGTATTATATATTCCAACAAGAAATTATTAGAGTTAAGTGCAGATGAAAGAGCTATACAAGGAATTTTTCTTGCTTTTCAATACCCAATAGAAATACCTGGAATATCTACAACAAATTTTATTAAAACCGCAGTCAATAAAATAAGAGAATCAAAAGGAAAAAAACCGCTTGATGCCGTTTCATTTTTAAAAGTTATGAAAGAAAAAATGAAAATTGTTAAAATAAATCAAACGCTATTAAGTAGATCTATAAACGAAGGATTTTCGGGAGGTGAAAAGAAAAGAAATGAAATATTTCAAATGGCAATGCTTAATCCCAAACTTGCTATTTTAGATGAAACAGATTCAGGTCTTGATATTGATGCTCTAAAAATTGTAGCAAAGGGAGTAAATAAACTAAAATCAAAAAATAATGCAACAATTATTATAACCCATTATCAAAGATTACTCAACTATATAATTCCAGATTATGTTCATGTTTTAATTGACGGAAAAATTGTAAAATCTGGTGATAAAAATTTAGCTCAAGAACTTGAAAAAAAAGGATATGATTGGATTAGAGCTTAAATAATTGAAAAATGATAAAAGATTTCACTTCTATAAAAAAAAATATTTCAAAAGAAACCAACAGCATATTAAAAACTAAAAAAACTAAAGTTTTTGATTCATTGGATGATGTTTTGAAAACATACAAAGAAGAATACAAATATTCTCCCTTATTAAGAAAAGTTTCAAAAAAATTTGATATTCTCAGAGTTGATTCTTTTAAAGAGAAAAAAAAGAATATTGATAAAAAAATACTTAATCAATATAAAAATCAGTATTCAATTATTACAATAAATGGATTATTTCAAAAAAATGAATCAAAGATTCCTAATGGCATAAGTGTTAACACTTTTGATAAGCTAAATAATACTGACAAAAAATTCTTTCATAAATTCTTCAACAATCAAGATGATTCTAAAAGTGACATCTTCACGTCTATTAATACAATAAACTACAAAGAATCCTTACTTATAAAAATTGATAAGAATTATTCTAAAAAAGATCATGTAAACATTTTGAATTTTATAATATCTAATTCAGGCGCATCTATAAATCATATTAGAAAACTAATAGTTTCTAATCAAAATTCTAAATCAGTATTTATAGAAGAATTTATCAGTCTAGATTCTATAGAAAATTTTTCTACCTCTGTAACAGAAATTATTCAAGAAGAAAATTCTGAAATTGAATATTTAAATATTCAAAAAGATAAAAATAATTTTCATTTTAATAGTATAAACATCTCTCAAAAACAAAATAGTATATCCAACTGTTTCACTTTCAGTTATTCAGGTGCATTAGTTAGAAACAACTTAAACGTCAAACTTAAAGAAAAAAACTGTTACTCAAATATGTATGGATTTTATGCTCTTAGAGAAAAATCTCATGTTGATAATCATACTACTGTCGATCATATAGATGAAAATTCTATTAGCAACGAACACTATAAAGGTATTATGGATAATAATTCCAATGGAGTATTTAACGGAAAAATATTTGTTAGAAGAAAAGCACAAAAAACAAATGCATTTCAATCAAACAATAATATTCTCTTGTCAGATGAGGCAAAAATAAATACGAAACCTCAATTAGAAATTTGGGCTGATGATGTAAAATGTTCTCATGGCTGCACTGTTGGACAACTTGATAAAGAAGCTATATTTTATCTCCAGTCTAGAGGAATATCGAAAGAGAAAGCTATTTCAATGCTCCTTGGAGCATTTAGTGAAGAAATTATAGAAAAAATTGAAAATCAATTCATTAAAGAAAAAATTAAAAAAATAACCTATAAAAAATTAGAATACTTCACATCATGAGCAAACCTCTTAATATTGATAGGTTAAGAAAAGAATTTCCTATACTTAAAACAAAAATAAATAATAATAATTTAGTTTATTTTGATAATGCAGCTACAACACAAAAGCCTATAAAGGTTATAAATGCGTTAGATTATTATTATAAAAATATTAATTCAAACATTCATAGAGGCATACATTCTCTAGCTGAAATAGCAACTAAAGAATTTGAAAAAACCAGATCAATTGTTAAAAAGTTTATAAATGCAAAAAATGAAGAAGAAATAATTTTCACCAGAGGAACAACTGAAGGTATTAATTTAGTTGCCAATTGCTACCCTAAAAAATATTTAAAAGAAAATGATGAAATAATCATTAGTGAGATGGAACATCATTCAAACATTGTGCCATGGCAAATGATCTGCAAAGAAAAAAAACTCAAACTAAAAGTAATTGAAATAAATAAAAAGGGAGAATTAGATTTAAATAGTTTTAAAAGTTTGATTACTGATAAAACAAAATTTGTCTCATTAGTTCATATTTCAAACTCACTTGGAACAATTAATCCAATCAAGAAAATAATTAGCATTTGTAGAGATAACGATATTAAAATTTTAATAGATGGAGCACAAGCATCTCCTCATATTAATATCAACGTTCAGGAGCTTGATTGTGATTTTTATGTATTATCTGCTCATAAAATGTATGGACCTACTGGTGTCGGAGTAATGTACGGAAAAAGTAAATTATTAAATGAAATGCCCCCTTACATGGGTGGTGGAGAAATGATTAAAAATGTTACATTTAATAAAACCACATACAATGATATTCCTTATAAATTCGAGGCTGGAACTCCAAATATTGGAGACGTAATAGCATTTAAAGAAGCTATAAACTTTATTAATGAAATAGGAAAAGAAAATATTCAAAATTACGAGAAAGATCTAAAAAATTACACATTGGAAAAACTTCAAAATATTGATGGATTAAAACTAGTGGGTGATGCAAAAAATCGTATAGGTGTATTTTCTTTTACAATTGAAAATACACATTATTATGATCTTGGGCTATTATTGGATGCGAAAGGAATCGCAGTTAGAACAGGCCACCACTGCACACAACCAATTATGGATAAATTTAATATTGAAGGTACAACTAGAATGTCACTTGCTATATATAATTCAATAGAAGAAATAGATTATTTTATAGAGTCATTAAAAAAAATAATAAATAAATAAATTGAAAAAAATAAATACTATTCAAAAAAAAATAATAGAAGAATTTAAAATTTTAGATCAAGATTTTGAAATGACATTAAATTATCTTATGGAGTTAGGAGACAAAGTTCCCCCAATTAAAGAAAAGTATAAAATAGAAGAAAATATAATTAAAGGTTGTCAATCTCAAGTTTGGCTTACCTACAAACTAAATAATAACGGATTTACATTTTCAGGAGATAGCAATACGGAGATAACAAAAGGACTATTAAGTTTATTAATAAGAATTTATTCAGATTGTTCTCCAAAAGAAATAATTGATTCAAATTTGTTTTTTATTGAAGAAATAGGTCTTAATAGATTTATTGGAACTCAACGATCTAACGGTTTAAAATCAATGAAAAATAAATTTAAAATTTTTGCCTTATCTAATATTTGAAAATGAATAGTAAAAACGAAGAACTACAACTCAAAGAAGAAATTATCAGAGCTATAAAAACAGTTCATGATCCAGAAATACCTGTAGATGTATACGAATTAGGTCTAATTTATGACATTCAAATTCTACCAATTAACAATGTTCATATTCTAATTACACTTACATCTCCTGCATGTCCTGCTGCAGAGTCTATTCCAAAAGATATAAAAGATAAAGTTGAGATGATAAAAGAAATTAATGACGTGGAAGTAGAGATAACTTTTGATCCTCCTTACACCACCGATTTAATGTCTGAAGAAGCGAAATTGGAACTTGGCTTTATGTAAAAAATTAATAACTTAAATATATATAATATGTACCCTCAAGAATTAACAAAACCAATGATTGAAGAGCTTACAAAAAATGGCTTTTCAGAATTAAAAACGACCGAAAGTGTTACCAATAATTTAGGTGATAACTCTGGAAAATGTTTAGTATTAGTAAATTCAGTTTGTGGTTGTGCTGCTGGGGCAGCTAGACCAGGTGTTAGACAAGCATTAGAAAATACTACAAAAAAACCTGATAAGTTGTACACTGTTTTTGCTGGTGTAGATTTTGAAGCTGTAGAAAAAGTTAGAGAAATGTGTCTACCCTATCCTCCAAGTTCTCCTGCGATTGCATTATTTAATAATGGTGAATTAATACACTTTGTTGAAAGACATCATATCGAAGGAAGAAATGCTAGCATGATTTCTGATCATCTTATTGATGTTTTCGATGAACATTGCAATTAATAAAAAAAAAAGAATCTAATTTTATATTTGATACTATATTTACGCAAAACTTAAAAAAATAACTATGGATAACATATTATACTTATTACCATCAACTGGTTTAGTTGCTCTTTTATTTGTTTATATAAAAAGCAAATGGGTAGAATCAAAAGAAATTGGTACAGATAAAATGAAAAGAATTGCTACAAATATTTCTGATGGAGCAATGGCATTTTTAAAAGCTGAATATAAAATATTATCGATTTTTGTAATCTTAACATCAGTAATATTAGCTTATAAAGGACATAGTGAGGGTACAAGTTGGCTTGTAGCAGTATCATTTATAGTTGGAGCTATTTGTTCTGGACTCGCTGGATACATCGGAATGAAGGTTGCTACAAAAGCAAATGTTAGAACTACAAATGCAGCACAGCATTCACTTGGAAAAGCATTAGAAATTGCATTTTCTGGTGGATCTGTTATGGGAATGGGAGTTGTAGGTCTTGGTATATTAGGTCTAAGTTCATTATTTATTATATACAGTTCAATGTTTGATAGTATTGACACTGTAATAAAAGTAATTTCAGGGTTTTCTCTCGGTGCCTCTTCAATTGCACTTTTCGCAAGAGTTGGAGGTGGAATTTACACTAAAGCTGCTGACGTAGGAGCTGATTTAGTTGGTAAAGTAGAAGCAGGAATTCCAGAAGATCATCCTCTAAATCCTGCTACTATAGCTGATAATGTTGGAGATAATGTTGGAGATGTTGCTGGTATGGGTGCTGATCTATTTGAATCATTTGTAGGCTCAATTGTTGCAACAATGGTTCTTGGAACAGCTTTTTATGGTCTTCAAGAATTTGAAGGAAATGAAATTAATGCAGTAATTCTTCCATTATTTATAGCTTCAACAGGAATAATCACGTCAATAATAGGTACATTTTTTGTCAAAGTTAAAGAAGGGGGAAGTCCTCATAAAGCACTTAATATGGGTGAATTTATTTCAGCTGGATTAATGATAGTATCAACATATTTCTTAATTGATTACTTTCTTCCTGAAACATGGACTTTAACATTATTAGGAGGAGAAATTAAGTCATATACTTCTAATGGTGTTTTTGCTGCTACAATTGTTGGCTTAGTAGCTGGTCTAGGAGTTGGAAAAATAACTGAATATTATACTGCAACTGGAACAAAACCAGTACTCTCTATTGTTAAACAATCAGAAACTGGAGCAGCTACAACTATTATTGCTGGCCTGGGAGTTGGTATGATGTCTACCGCTATTCCTATCATTTTAATTTGCATTGCTATTTTAACTTCATTTCATTTTGCTGGATTATACGGCATAGCTATAGCTGCAGTTGGAATGCTTGCTAATACTGGAATTCAACTTGCAGTTGATGCTTATGGACCTATTTCTGATAATGCAGGAGGTATTGCAGAAATGGCTGAACTTCCTCCAGAAGTTAGAAAAAGAACTGACAAATTAGATGCAGTTGGCAATACCACTGCAGCTATTGGTAAAGGATTTGCAATTGCATCTGCTGCATTAACAGCTCTTGCTTTATTCGCTGCTTTTATGCAAACAGCAGAAATAGAATTTATAGACATATCCAATCCTATAGTTATGACAGGTCTACTTTTAGGAGCTATGTTACCATATGTTTTTTCAGCCTTATCAATGAATGCTGTTGGAAAGGCAGCCATGAGTATGATTGAAGAAGTTAGAAGACAATTTAAAGAACTTCCAAAATTAAAAGCTGCACTAGAAGTAATGAAGAAATATAATTCTGACTTGTCAAGGGCAACAGAGGCAGAGATGAAAATATTTAATGAGGCTGATGGGGTTGCAGAATATAGCAAATGTGTTGAGATATCAACTCAGGCAGCATTAAGAGAAATGATACTACCTGGTCTTTTAGCAATATCCGTTCCTGTTCTAATTGGGTTTATTGGTGGCGCAGAAATGTTAGGTGGTTTATTAGCTGGTGTAACTTCATCTGGAGTTTTAATGGCAATTTTTCAATCTAATGCTGGGGGAGCATGGGATAATGCTAAAAAGATGATTGAAGAAGCTGGTAATAAGGGAACTGAAGCTCATAAAGCTGCAGTAGTTGGAGATACTGTTGGTGATCCATTTAAAGACACTTCAGGACCATCATTAAATATTCTATTAAAATTAATATCAGTAGTTGCGCTAGTTATAGCTCCTCTACTATAAATATATGTACAAAGAGAGAAAGAAAAAACCCAAAAAAAAATTTGGAAATTTTCCTTATATAAGTGTAATTTTTAGTGTTTCTCTTTCTCTCCTTCTTTTAGGAATATTTAGTTTTTTTCTACTTTCATCCTTACAGGTCAAAACCATTATAGAAAAAAATACCGAAATTAATATTTATTTAAACAAGAATCTTTCAATTAATACTATTGATCAAATAAAAAGAACACTTTACATAAAAGATTATGTTCTTGTTAATGATGAAAGTACTCTTGAACATATTTCTAGTGAAATTGCCGCACAAGAATTCTCGAAAGAATTAGGAGAAGATTTTACAAAATTTTTAGGAAATAACCCATTAAGAGATTTGATAATCCTAAAAATTAATCCTAAGTATTTCTCTTCTTCACAATTAACATTTGTTGAAAAAGATATACTAAAGATTTCAGGTGTTTACGAAGTAGATTATTCAAAAGATTTAATAAGTAATATCAATAAAAACATAACAAGTATAAGCCTAGTATTTATTGGAATTTTTATAGTTCTTTTTTTAATATCAATTATTCTTATAAACAATACTCTAAGAATAGCTCTTTTTTCACAAAGATTTTTAATAAGAAGTATGCAATTAGTAGGTGCAACTTCTAATTACATTTTAAAACCTTTTTTACTTAGAGGTATGTTTTATGGTGTTATTTCTGGAGTAATTTCATCAATTTTATTGTTTGTAATTATCACACTTGCAAATGATAAATTGAATGGTTTAAACTCTATAGCAACAACCGAACAATTAAGTATTATATTTATTAGTCTAATGTTAACTGGAATTGTTATGGTTGTAATAAGTACTTATACTTCTGTAAATAAATATTTAAATTCATCCCTTGACGAACTATACAGTTAATTATGAAAAATAAATCAAACCTTCCATTCGAAAGACACAATTACATTTTAATGATTGCCGGAATAATTACTATAGCTATTGGGTTTATAATAATGACTATTGACAAACAAGATTATGGATTTGGATTTTTAGGTTTAACTCTAGGACCCATTATTGTATTAATAGGATTTATTATTGAGTTTTTCGCTATATTTTCAAAAAGTAAGCAATAAAAATGAATTGGTTTGAAGCCTTACTTCTAGGTATACTTCAAGGACTTACAGAATTTCTACCCATAAGTAGTAGTGGCCATCTAGAATTAGGATCATATTTCCTTAAAACAGATAATACAGATAACTTATTATTTACAATAATTGTTCACTTTGCTACTGCCATTAGTATTTTATATGTCTTTAGAAATGATATTAAAAAACTCATTCATAGTATGATAAAGTTTGAGAAGAATTCAGAAACAATTTTTATTTCTAAAATATTAATATCCGCTATTCCAGTTGGTATAATTGGAATATTTTTTGAAGAAAAAGTTGAGAGTTTATTCAATGGTAATATAATTCTAGTGGGTTCAATGCTTTTAATTACGGCCCTTCTTCTAACATTCACTTACTTTCAAAAAAATAACTCTAAAAATGAAATCTCATATTATGATGCCTTGATTATAGGAATAGCTCAAGCATTTGCAATAATACCAGGTATTTCAAGATCAGGAGCAACGATATCCACAGCATTATTTTTAAAAATTAATAAGAAAGAAGCTACTAGATTTTCTTTTTTAATGGTTCTTATTCCAATTTTTGGTATTGTATTTTTAAAAATATATAAAGGAGCAATAAACTTACAGTTTGTAGAAACTGAAATTGGAATTCAACCTCTAATAATAGGATTTATTTCAGCTCTTTTTAGTGGAATTATAGCTTGCAAATGGATGATAAAAATTGTTAGAGAAAGTAACCTTTTTTATTTTGCATGTTATTGTGTAATTATTGGTTTATTTTCAATTATAAGTGGTTGTAAAGATCAAAATGATGAAAAAATATTTACAATCGAACCACAATATCCTGTTAAAAAACTGAGAGAAATAGCATTAAATTCTTACCCGCCAATTGAAAAAAATAAATTGGATAAATCAAGTGAATTATATGAAATAATTAAACTAGATCCCTCCATAAAACTTGATATCAGATATGCATCAATAAGAAATTTTATGAAAACTCCATTTTATGAAGAACCGAAAGCTTTTTTATTAAAAGAGGCAATTCAAATGTTAATAAAAGCTCATAATGAATTAGAGAAATACGGATACGGAATAATAGTTTATGATGCCTATAGACCATGGTATGTAACTAAAATGTTTTGGGACGCAACACCAGATTCTTTAAAAGATTTTGTAGCAGATCCAAAAGAGGGGTCTGTACATAATAGAGGATGTGCTGTAGATATTGGATTATTTAATTTAAAAAATGGAAAAATAGTTAAAATGATATCCGGTTATGATGAATTTACGGAAAAAGCTTATCCATTCTATGAGGGTGGAACAAAAAAAGAAAGAGAAATTAGAGATCTTTTAATTAATACAATGAAAAAATACAATTTTGAAGTTTATCAGTATGAATGGTGGCATTTTAATTATAATAATTGCAATTCCAAAATATTAAATTACTCTTTTGAAGAATTAGATTCATTACTTTTCTAAACTCTTCTCTGCATTAAAAATGCTCTTGTCAAAACTTTTACTAATATTTAAAATTATTTCTTTTTGAATTTTTAACCTTTGATTAACATCTTTTAAAAATTCATCATCGCCTTTATTATCTTTTGAATTCATGGGATATTTGTCATATGGAAATTCGTCACTAAAATCTTGCATAAATTTCATCATCATTTTATTTGAATTTCTAAGAGAACTCACTAATTTTTCTGACAATGAATCTTCAGATAAAATAGATTTAATATCATTTTCAAGTTTTTTTATTTCTCCCATTTTCTCCATAAGTACATCATGTTCTATTATTATTTCACCTAAAATTTTTTGATTAGAATCATCCAATTTATTTGATGGTAAACAAGAAATTACAAATAAAAAGATGGTTATAATATATAAATATTTCATGTTAATGATGTTTATGTCCTCCAGGAGAAAATTGAATGCCAGCAATAAATTTTCCATCTAAACCCATCTGAATTCCATCATAATTCTGATATAATGGGACAGCATACTCGATAGAAAATCTAAAATTTTTAAATACCCCTTTTAAAATAGATGTATTTAGCCCAAAAAATGACTGAATTATTTTATAAGATGAATTGTTGGTGTTGTTAAGACTAATATCCCAAGGATCTAGATCCTCATCCATTCCATTAATTTTGGAATTAATAATGTTTTGTTGTCTATAACTTAGACTTATAATCTTTGAGAGTTTATATGATAACCAATAATTGATATTAAATAAATTACCATAAGAATAACCCCTTGAATTGGTATTTGTAGAAACATTAAGCAGAGGTTGAAATCCTGCAGATATTTTTTTAAACTGAAAAAGACCAGTAAAACCTAATAAAATACTTAATGAACCACTCCCTAGTTGCATTGAGTAAGGTAGTAATTCACCATTAAATTTCCTATCTATACTTCCAAAAGGTAATTTAAATCCAACGTTTGAATGTACTTTCAAAAATCTTTTTTTAAAAAAATTCATTAGAAATTGAAATTCCATATCTCCAATTCCACTTGAATTATATTCTTCCGTATTTTTTTTTATTACCTTCATCATATTACTATGATAACTAAATAAACTCATCAAAGTGACATCATCAGTTATTCCATACATAAACTCTATAGAGTGTGTATTGAAAATTGATGAAGAAACATATTTATCATAGCCTAAAGTTTCTATAACATGTTCTTGTGACATTAAAGTATTCCCATTTAAATTATTTGATTTAATCTCTGAGTTAAACCTATAACTTAACATTACATCCTTTTTAGAATGTGTATGGTCACCCAAAATACCAATGGGAGCATGCGAATCAGGCCTAGAAGAGTCCCATGAAAATGCTTGAATATTTTTAAAATGACTAGTTACATCAATAAATTTCTTATTTTCTGAAGGGGATATTTTATTATTTTCAACTAACAAAAAACTTATTAAAACTTCCAGCGATTCTTTTAAGTTTTTAGTTTTAGAAGATTCAAATAAAGCTATGACATTATCATCATTATAGCTATCAATAATAACTCCTTTATAATTATCTATTATCAATTCTACGTCTCTTTTATAGGTCCAACCATGAGAAAGAGATATTACGTATCTGCTATTATTTTCTATTTTTATTTTTTTACTTCTTAAAACACCTTCTAATTCATCTGAAACCTTATCCTTTCCCAAAGAAAATGACTCAGAAAAATCTATATGACTTACTAATTCTAAAGATATTTTATTTTTTTTAAGCATTAATGAAAGCATTTTATTTTGAGCTAATAAATTGCTTTGACTTAAAAGAAAAATTATTATAAATAATCTTATCATTCTATAATTTTAATGCAAAAATAAATCTTTTAATTTGCTGGATGAAAAACTACAATTAAAAATTAAATGAATTTATTCATAAATAGATATAACATAGGCAAAACTATTTTAGTAGATAAAAGTCTTGATTGGACTTCATTTGATGTAGTAAAAAAAATTAGAAATACTATTAAATGTAAAAAAATTGGACATGCTGGAACATTAGACCCATTAGCTACTGGATTATTAATTCTTTGCACTGGAAAAAATACAAAAAAAATTAATGAATATCAAAATTATCCAAAAGAGTATACTGGAACTTTTATTCTAGGAAAGACTACTCCTTCTCATGATTTAGAAACAGAAATTAATTCTCAAAAAACAACCAAAAATATCACAGAAAAAAAAATCATAGAATCTTCAAAATCTTTTCTTGGTATACAAAACCAAGTGCCTCCTAAATTCTCAGCAGTAAAAATTAATGGAAAAAGAGCATATTCTTTTGCTAGAAAAAATGAAAAAGTAAAACTTAAAGAAAAAAAAATTGAAATATTTAAATTTGAAATTATATCAATAAAAATTCCTGAAGTAGATTTTAAGATAAATTGTTCAAAAGGTACTTATATTAGATCTATAGTAAGAGATTTTGGCAAAAAAATGAAATGTGGTGCTTATTTATCAAAACTAAGAAGAACAAAAATTGGAATGTTTAGTGTTGATAAAGCAAAAAATATACATGATATTATAAAAATAATAAACAAGGAAAAAATTGAAAATAATTAATGATAATAAACCTATAAACAAGAAAAATTATCTTGTTGCTACAATTGGATACTTTGATGGTATTCATTATGGTCACAAAAAAATATTACATACAATTATTAAAGATGCAAAAAAAAATAATGGCCAAAGTATGGTTATAACTTTCTGGCCACATCCCAGAATTATTCTAGGAAAAAATGATAATGTACAACTTCTCTCAACATTAAAAGAAAAAGAAACAATCTTAAAAAATATCGATATTGATATCCTCTACCTTATAAACTTCACTAAAGAGTTCTCTAAAATAAAAGCGTTAGACTTTATAACTAACTTCTTAGAAAAAAAATTAAAAATTGATAAACTAGTTATAGGATACAACCATAGTTTTGGAAATAAAAGAGAAGGAAACTTTAATTTTTTAAATAAAAATAAAAAACACTATAATTTCAACATTCAAGAAATAAGTAAACAACAAATAAATAAAAAACTTGAAATTAGCTCTTCTATAATTAGAAAAACACTTGAGCAAGGGGATGTAAAAAAAGCATCCATTATGCTAGGATATTCTTACTATTTACATGGAAAAGTAATTAAAGGAGATGGAATTGGATCTACTATAGACTACCCTACCGCAAACATCGACATCAAAAAATCAAAAAAAATTATTCCAAAAGATGGAGTTTATACTATACAAGTTATAATTAAAAACAAACAATATTATGGAATGCTCAACATTGGATACAGACCAACTGTAAATGGAAAAAATAGAAGATTTGAAGTTCATATCTTTGACTTTAAATCAAATATTTATGATGAAAAAATTAAAATTGAATTTTTAGAAAAAATACGAGATGAAAAAAAGTTTAAAAATTTACATCTTCTAAAAGAACAATTAATAAAAGATAAAATCACATCAATAAAAATTATAGAAAAAAATGAAAAAATCAGAAATTAAATTATTAGTAAGTCTAGATAAAGATAATATTCCAAACAAAATAGAATGGAATGCTGAAGACAGTTCAAATGAAAAATTATCTGAGACCAAATCAATTAGTCTCGCATTATGGGATCATAATAAAATGAATACTCTAAGAATTGATCTGTGGACTAAAGACATGCAAACAAATGATATGAAAAAATTCTATGTTGATTGTATTGGAGGTTTAGGACAGAGTATTCTTAATTCTACGGGAGATGAATTTATGTCAAAAGAAACAAATAATTTATGTGAAAAGCTTATTAAACATCTAAAAAATAACTCCAATAAATAATCCTAAATATCTAAATTTTGATTATTTTAGACAGTTAGTATTGTTACTAACTTAACTATTGTAAACATAAACTATAAAAAGTATGAATAATTTTGTTAAGAAATTAATCTGCCTTTTTCTTATATTATTCACTGCATCAAACCTATCTTTTTCTCAGGGCATTACTGTATCCGGTAGTGTATCAGATGAAAATGGTGAGTTGATTGGGGTGAACATACTGGTTAAAGGTAAAGTACAAGGAACCATCTCAAATAGAGACGGTAACTATACTTTAGATGTTAATGAATCACCATTAACATTAGTCTTTTCAATTGTAGGTTACAAAACTCAAGAAATCGATGTTTCATCAAGCACTTCAAATTTAGACGTAGAAATGTCTGAAGACATACTGCTTGGAAATGAAGTTGTTATATCAGCTTCTAGAATAGAACAGAGTATACTTGAAGCACCTGTAACAATTGAAAAAATGGGCTTACTTGAAATTCAAAATGCAGCAACTGCTGATTTTGTAGATCAACTTGAACATATAAAAGGTGTAAAAGTAAGTCGTGGAAGTTTAAATTTTGCTGCTATAAATACTAGAGGTTTTGCAACCGATGCAAATACTAGGTTTGTTCAGCTTGTTGATGGAATGGATACATCTGCTCCACTTCTAAACTTTCCTACTGGTAATCTTGTAGGTGTTAACCCACTAGATTTAGAAAGCATTGAAATTATACCGGGAGCATCTTCAGCATTGTATGGGCCAAACGCCTATAATGGTACAATGTTGATGACAAGTAAAAATCCTTTTGAATACCAAGGACTATCAGTCCAAGTAATGCAAGGATATACACAATCCGCAAGAGGAGGTAATGAAAAACATCCTCTATCAAAATATAACATCAGATATTCTAAAGCATTCAATGATAAGTTAGCTATTAAAGTAAATTTTGCATATGACTTATCTGAAGACTGGATAGCTAATGACTATACAACTGATGCTGCAAATACTTTTAGCGCTGTTGATCTTACTGGTCAATCTAATTTTAATGGTTTAAATCTCCATGGAGATGAAATTCCTATTATTCTTCCTGTTGGAGCCTTAGCAGGTTCTCAATATGCATCTTTTGGTGTATTAAACTTAAGAAGAACAGGATTTCCTGAAGAATCATTAATAGTAGATAATGGAGCTAATAATATGAAATATGACATTACCGTTAATTATAGACTTAACGATAATTTAGAGGCTTCAGTACTTTACAGAAAAGGTGGTGGAAGTACCATCTACACTGGAACTCAAAAGTATGCACTTAGAGATTTTGGTCAAACTTTCTATAAGTTTTCACTTAAAAGTGACAAATTAGATTTTAAAGTGTGGCAATCTGTAACTCATGCAGGAGATTCATACAATCTTGGAGCTCTTGGAGGAATAATGAATGAAGCATTTTCTCCTTCAGCAACATCATGGGTGCCAACGTACTTACAGACTTATATCGTTACGATGCAAGGATATGTACCTGGTGTTCCTGCTGGAAATTCAGTATTTGCACATCAAGTTGCAAGGGGGCAAGCTGATGCAGCAATTCCTGCTATTGGATCTACAGAATATAATGCTGTAAGAGATCAGGTAATAGCTGGAAAATTTCAAAGTGGTGGAGCAAGTTTTACTGATGACTCAAAAAGTACTAATGGTGAAATCGCTTATAAGGCTGCAGACTGGTTGCTTGTAGGTGCTAATTATAGGAATTATGGAATTTTCACTGACGGAACAGTTTTCAACGAAGATCCTGACGGAGATGGTGTTAACGAGAGAATACACATATCTGAATGGGGAACTTATGCACAAGTAAATACTAAAATTGTAAATGGTCTTAATTTTACTGGATCATTAAGGTATGATAAAAATGAAAATTATGATGGTAGCTTTACTCCTAGACTTGCACTAGTTTACTCATTTGGAAAAGCTAGCAATATAAGGGTTAGTTATCAAACTGGATTTAGAAATCCTGACACGCAAAATCAATACATATTCTTCCCTACAGGAACAGTTACTCTTCTAGGTACAGCAAAAGCTAATGCTGAGAGATATGGTATTATGGAAGGTGGTGCATGGTCTGGTAACTCATACTCTGCTTATCTTAATTCAGGTGGGAGCTTAGATGCGAGTGGTACACCAATTGGTGGTAATCCAGCTTTACTTCAAGAAGCTTATGTTGATTACATTCAACCTGAGAGACTTAAAGCATTTGAGATTGGATACAAAGGAATTATAGGAGATGCTGTACTTGCAGACATAAACTACCATAAAACATATTATACTGACATGTTTGGTGGAGTAGTTGTTGCATCAAAAAATTCGGCAACTCATGCGGGAGAAACGCTTGCTCCTGGATATGGTTGGTCTTTAGGTAGTAATGCTAAGGATGATGTTGAGTCATGGGGTATAGGAGTTGGATTAACTTTTGACCTTGGAATGGGATATAAATTAACTGGAAATTACAATCACTTAGAGCAAGAAATAAATTATGCTAGTGAGCAAAGTACTTTTCTTTCTTATTTCAACACTCCTGAAAACATGTACACATTCACAATGGCAAACAGAAAAGTTTTCAAAAATTTTGGGTTCTCAGCTAGTCTAAGATTCCAAGATGAATTTTTGTACGAAAGTACTTTCTCTAATATGACAATTCCTGCTTATGGTTCACTTGATGCTCAGATCAATTATAAAATTGAAAGTCTGAAAACAATTTTGAAACTAGGTGGAAATCATATAGGTATTGGAAACAATGATTACAGATCAAGATCTGGAGGTCCATTTATTGGAAAAACCTTCTATGTATCTTTAACATTTGACGAATTCTTAAACTAATAAATTGATAAATATGAAAAATTTTAAATACATACTATTAACAACTATATTTTCATTTATAGGTATATCTTGTGAACAAGAAATGACAGAGCTAAGTCCTTTCCCTTCGGAAGGTTATAGTTCTCCAAGTGGATCTAGTGGTAGCGCAAACTTTGCTAAGTTTGCTACTATTGGTGGATCATATACAGCTGGCATGATGGATGGAGCCCTCCATAATTTTGGACAATCCCATTCTGTTGCTAAATTAATTGCTAACCAACTTGCTTATGCTGGTGGTGCGTCAACATTTAATCAACCAGATATTAATTCTGCAAATGGATACATTGGTCCAGGTCCTGATGGGACACCCGGAACAGCTGATGACCAAGGAAGAACTTATTTAACACAAAGTGCTTCAACTGGAGCAATAGGTATTGATTTTATGCCTGGAGATCTTATGTCTGTATTAACTCCTTACGGGGGAGATAAAACAGCTCTAAATAATTTTGCATTTCCTAACTCAGTTTTGGCTATGTACTTAACACCTTTTGCGGGTGGACCTAATGTACCAGCTAATCCTGCTTATAATCCATTTTTTGCTAGATTTGATGCTTCTGGAGCAACGGTTCATCCATTGGGACAATTTATAGGTTCTGGCGCATCCTTCTTTATGACATGGCTTGGACATTCTGACTTTCTTGGATACGCTGCAAGGGGTGGTGATCAATCTCAGGTTCCAATACCAGATG
>LWDU01036319.1_pt1 | contig 33200 bp, 16 predicted proteins | sample 727161 | NCBI WGS metagenome assembly LWDU01 (sample SAMN04566230, study PRJNA314399) | hydrothermal vent metagenome | isolation source: deep sea hydrothermal plume seawater | place: Mexico: Gulf of California, Guaymas Basin | collected 2004-07-11 | reverse complement strand
ATGCTGTCGCGACAGTCGAAATTCAGCTCCACCTGATCGATGGGCACGCTGTCCAGCCGCATCTGTTTTGAATATGCTTTTCGCATCCTTGACTCCTCGAAGATTGAGTGACGAAACTCCGTTTTGCTGACCTTTCAAACAACAATACGGTTTTCCTACTCATCTTCGGGGAGCTTTTTCAAGCCGCCGGCAGCGTTATTGTCACAAGTCCGTTTTACGGACACCAACTGGCTACAAACAGGTCTGGGTTGGGGAGCACAGTCGCAACCCCGTCCAAACGCCCCAATGCCCGGTCTGCGTCAGAGAGCAGTCGAGTCAGCTCAGCGTCCATAATGATCGACGGTTCTGGCGGAAGATCGGCAGACAAGAAGGCCCGATATCCGGTTGACTGGTTGACGTATCGTCCTGCACGCATTGAAGATAAGTCAATAAAGAGGAAATAGCCGCTATTTCAGGCGCCTGAAACAAGGGAAGGCGACACCCCGCGTTATTTCAGAATACTCACAATTATTAAAATAGCCACCCTGTGAATCCGGCAGAGCCAACGCCAGCTCCTGCTGCAACTGGTCCGACACGCTCACGGCTTCAGCGCCTGTCTGTCGAATTCTCGCAGCCAGCGGGCCCAAATGTTGTCGTGGTGGACGTTAGACGGATTGTCGATGCCGGACATTGCTGAGCCATTCCGGGGGAACCGTCGCCGCAAACAATGTCTCCGCGTGACAGCTGTTCCTGAGTTGATAAGACCACAGGGCAGCGGTTTCAGGAAACTGCGTCCGACTGGCCGGACTGGCCTGTGGAGTTTTTGGGTCCCTGGAGAGTTAGACTTCCTCGTTTTTTGAATTGCTGGTTGCACAGGAGTCCGCGTCTTCCGGTTATCATTGGTCTGCTGGCACCCGCGGCTCGCGGGACAATCATTCTTCAACGAATAGTTTTTCGAAACGGAAATGCCATGAAGCCTGTACATATTCTCATCCATGATGACGTTGCTGGCCTTGTCGAACGGTGTCATCGCGGAGGATCGGATTCAGCAGCAGCTGAAAGGGTGGCTCGAAGAACAGGATCCTGATGCAGACGGGCGAATTTCCCGTGATGAAGCCACGGGCTTAATGAAGCGTTTCTTCGATCGGAACGATTCGAATAAGGACGGCTTTCTCGACACGAAGGAGTTGCTGGCACTTGCGGAACGACTGGCGAGAAACAACGGCCGCAATCGAAATGGCGATCAAAACCGCAATCAACGAACTTACGCATCGGATGCGAAAATCAGATCGCAGGTTCCTGAGGGCGTCGCAGTCGAACTGAACATCGCCTATCGCGAGGGAAACAAAGCCTGGCAGCTTGATCTGGCCCGGCCGAAAGAAGTCTCTTCATCGCCCAGACCCGCGATCGTCTTTGTGCACGGGGGAGGTTGGGTGAGCGGCGACAAACGTGCGGAGAGCTTTATCGGTCCGGCCCTGCAATACGCCAGCAAAGGCTATGTGACCGTCTCGGTGAATTACCGCCTGGACCGGGAGATTCTACCCTGTGTTCACGATGTCAAGTGCGCCGTTCGCTGGCTGCGGGCACACTCGAAAGAATACAACATCGACCCCAAGCGTATTGGGGCCTATGGCAACTCAGCCGGCGGTCACCTCGTGACCATGCTGGGGCTGTCGCACACCGAACCGACGCTTGAGGGCGATGGTCCGTGGCAGGACTTTTCCAGCAGGGTGCAGGCCGTCGCCGCATCAGCGACACCCACTCTGCCGAGATTTGGCCGCGGATCAGACGAAGTCAGGAAACGGGTGGCGCCAATGTCCTACGTTTCCGCCGATTCGCCACCGATGTTGCTCTTCCATGACGAAGCCGACCGAACGGTTCCTGTTGCGAACTCAGATGGCTTTGTGAAAGCGTTGCAAGCCGCCGGTGCCAAAGACATCACCTACAAGCGTTACACCAACAAATCCGGACACGGGGTTTTCGGCCGCAACGCAAAGGAAACAGTCCCGATGATGGAAGCGTTTTTCGCGCGAACGCTGAAACCTGGTAATCATTCGGAACAGGAGCGGGACTGATCCATGCGATGTGCCTGTTCACAGGTCAGTGCGACGGCACACGTCCATCACAGCTTGCGATCAATTTCTCTGAGCACGGTCTTCGTGGGTTCCAGCTGCCGAATTCTTTCCACTGAATCCTTCAGCGTCTCCACGCTGCGTTCCACGAGTCCCAGATTAGCGTCATTGGGGAACTGCTTGAGCAGGATTTTCGCCACGTCGACGGACTTTGTTTGAGTGACAATAAAGCGAAGATCGTCTTCGGTCAGAACATCGGCGTAGGTCTTCATGGCCAGCTTGGTGGCCGCGTCCTGGGCTTTGGGAACGTACTGTATCAGCTCCTTAAGTTCCTCAATGTTGAGCTTGCGTGCCAGCAACGTCTTAGCCGCGACGGTCGACAGCAGCGGCACAAACCGAGCCAGATAAATCAGCTCCTTGTTGTCCGGACCCGGTCGGCTTTTTCTCAATCGATCCCACAGTTCCCGAGCGGCCTCCTTTTTAGGATCGCTTTTCTTTGGCGTGGCTGCTGAGCCATCTTCAGACATCAGAACACCTTTCCTGGATCACGTGAAAACGCGTCCGAATGAGGGCGGATTCTTCAACGCGGACTCCGGCTACGGCTCGGAATCGGTTGGCATGTATTCGACGGTCGCTGCACACCTGCGACCAACGCGAATTGTCGTTCTTACGGAAGGCTCTAATCATTATCGCCCACGAGACGTGATAGTTGTCGGTCAATTTCTTTCTGAGTCACTCGCTGGAATTCAACATTTGTCAGCGATTCGGCAATCGTGCCGGCTTGTTCTTCGTGGGCGCGGTCGAATTCCCGAGCGAGTTCCTGCATCCAGTCGGGAGGTTCAATGCCGGAGCCCAGGCGGGATTCCATGAAGTCACCGATCTCCTGACGCAGAATCTTGAAATTCTCAGCCGCCTCTTCCTCGGAAGCACCGTTGAGACCTGGGCTGCAGCGACCAACTCGAGCCGTCATGCGATTGACGGCCAACGTCGCCACGATGCGTTCCTTAATATGATCGTGCAGCGTGGGCAGTTGCACGCCGTATTCTGATTCCAGCGATTCCAGTTCTTCGACCAGGGATTCCGCCACCTCGCAGGTCTTCTCAGCAAGTTCTGTCTCGATGTCCGCCCCCAGATCAACGGCACCAAATCGCACGATGGCTTCGTGAGCAATCTGATACGGCACGTTGTTCCAGTTGAAACGTTCGTACAGTGATTCAAGTCGCAGGAAGTCCAGCAGGCAGTACAGGCGGTTGCCATAGTCCGAATGAGTTGTCGTGGTGTTGTATTCCAGGAATCGGTCAAAGTTATCGACGACGGATTCGTACACGAACTCCATCATGTCCGTCGCCTCATCGCGATCGATCAGTTCTGCGGCGATGTCATCGATAATCTTCACGGCCTCAACAGTTCCCTGGTTCTGTTCCAATTCGTCCAACAGCGATTCGGCTCCGTGATGCACGATCGCTCTGGCATTCCCAAGCGTCAGCATCCGTGTGTGGAACAGGTCATCACCGTAGGTTTCGATGAATTTGCGAATTTCAGTGGCTCGGTCTTCATCGTGCAGTTCCTCAACCACGGACAGCCTCATAGAACTGCTATGAGTGGACCACAGTTCCCTGTACGCATCCAGCAGTCGCTGGATGCGTCGATAGACGTTGCGACGCTGGCGTGCGGTGTCGGTTTTCCAGCGACTGGCGGCATGCAGGATCGCTTCGACAGATCGCGCCAGACCGATGCGAAACAGTCTGTCGAATTCCGTCACGGCCTGACCCAGCGGCCTGGAACTACGTTCCATGCGGAACGCCGTCTGCAGCAGGCGGAATGTTTCTTCCAGAAGTCCAAGTCTGGGCAACTGGCTGAGCAACAGACGAATCACAGCCTGTAGTGTTCGTGCTTTCAGAATGCCGGCTGGCTGTCCGCCGTGCTCAAACGGAACGTACAGCAACGGTCGGCGTTCCAGTGCCTTGATGAAACGTCCGAAGTTCTTGCGCACGGTGGTGGAGTCATTGCTCAGAACGGCACGCAGCATGGCCACCAGTTCTTTGTCAAACGCCCGCCCCTGACCGGGCAGGTTTTCACCGTCCAGCAGCACACAGCACAGCATGCGTTCTGCCATCAGGAATTCCACGGTTGTTGACACAGCGTTCTGCATCAGCAGAAAACGGGACTGCAGCTGAATGTCATATTCGATGTTGGCATCAAGATCTGCCGAATACGTCTGGATGTCGTGATCGCGAACCTCGCCAACAAGGTTGCCCAGTTCCTTCAGAAAATGGCGTATCGAAACCAGCCAGCCTCGGATGTGTTCCTGCTGCTCAGCGTCCTGCGGCTCGGACGTGACCTGCTGCGAAAGCGCGACAGCGGTGCTGCCCCACAATGAACCCAGCGTGTGCAGGAACTTCAGTCGTGGTTCGATTTCCCGATAGATGATCTCAAACTCAGTCGTCCCGGGGCCAAACTCAGTCGTCCCGGGGCCATAGCCTTCGTCAACAGTGTCGCCTTCAACTCCGTCATCCGCACTGTCGCGGAAGACCACGTTGTCGTACGCCGCCTGAAACAGATCGGATTCCTCGTCTTCTTCGTCAAACAGATGGTCAAGATCCAGACCTGCGTCGTTTTGATCCGATTCCCCTTCGCCACTTGACGAGTTGCGGTGACGGTCAACAAATTCCTTGAGCGACGGGACAACCCAGAAGGTATCGGCATTCGCTTCCAGAAAGGCGAACAGCCGCCGCAGCATCTGCCTCTGCTGAGGCTGGTCAGGATTGGAGTTGATCGCACGAAGCAGGCTGTGTAGCAGGCTGTGCATCGAGTGCTTGCCCGATTCCAGCCCCATCCGGTCAGCTTCACTGAGCCATTGCATCAGCAGTCCCAGCGCAGCCACCTGGTCATTGCGTTCAATCAAGGCGTGAACCACCTGAGCAAAGCTTCGTGGTGATTCAAAGTTGCCGACGTGCTCTCGCCAGAATGAAATATCGCCGGCGGACTCACCGGCCGTCCTCCATTCCGCCAGTGCTCGAGCCACATGTTGAGCGGCCGTCAATGACTCGTCACCGCGCACTTCGGGAAGGTCAGAGACCGTCGTTGTGGCGTAGCTGTCCCATTCTTCGGCCAGTGTTCGGAATTCGGTTTCGACAGACAGATGAATTTCCGTTTGCCCGGCGGCCGCGGCTTCCGCCATGATCGCCGACGACGCATCAAAGAGCTGCTCGATCACTTCGATCAGCACTTCCACGCGGTTGTCGGGAATCGCATCCTCACGCGCGATGAATAGGGGAAACATTCCCTGAAAGCCCAGCACATTCCACGGATCAACGATAGCACCGCACTGAATGCCTCGGTGAAGCAGGTCGATGCACTCGGTCAGCAATTCATGAGCCGTGGCAAGTTCGCCGCCTCTGACTGCGCGATGAATAAGCATCAGCCCTGACTGCAGTTCCGATTCAAATCTGGCAGACACACACGGAATCACGGCCGCTTCTTCACAGGCCGCCCGTTCAAAACCCAGCGACGCGTAGAATGCTGCCAGGTGTCGATGCTGTACCTGATTGGCACCGTACTGCGACAGATACATGTTCAACTGATGACGCACATGTCCGAATGGCTGCCTTGATTCCTCGGCGCTGGCGATCAGACGTTGACGACGACTGCCGGTGCTGGTCTCCAGCAGTGCCTGATAAAAATGATCGCGTTGCCGCGCGACCATTGGCAGCAGCGATGTCAGCGACACAGAGGAATCGTACGTTTCCGGGCCGCTGCCACTGATTGCCGAAGCCATCAGAATCGTCCCTGCCAGCACAGCCGAAGCATCAAACAGTCGTTCTTCTTCCGGGATCTCCGTTGAGACATCCATCCACCGCTGCAGCGAATCAAGGATGATGCGACGGATGATGAATCGTCGGTAGAAGCCCTTCGTGTCGATGACCTCCGGATCCCATTCGCCAAACATGTAGTTCGTGCGTTTGTTGACCGGATGCAGGTGGTCGTGAGCGCGAATATCCAGACTCAGTTCATCCAGATGTTCGAGGCTGAAATGTGCCGGAGCTGTCATGTCCTCCGGTAGCTGCCTGATAAAATCAAGAGTCGCTTCGATCAGCCGCTGATACGGACCGGTAGCCGTTCCCACGTCCTGCCAGTACAGCGGCACGGGACAAAAACGCTCATGGTCAAAGACCTGCATCCGTCGGTCATTTTCCAGGATCGCAACAGGGCGATACCCGACGTAGCAGTTGAGTTGCTTCAATGTGTCCGTCGTCAGCGCGTCAACGTCATTCCAGCCGACAGTCGTTCCGGCACAGAGCGTTGCTTCAAAAACGCGGGCCAGAAACAGCGGTTGGCAGACATCCACCGGTTTCAGATGAAACAGCAGATCTTCGTGATGCTGTATGTATGCAGGAAACAGAACGTCAAATGTTGTTTCGATGACGCGTTTTGCCTGGTCAGTCTGCTGAAACGCCGATTCACCGGATCCCGCCAGGCTGTGCAGTTCGCCCAACAGGTGATCTCGGATCTCGGACAACTGGCTGCCAAAATCGCGGAACCGAAACAGCTCGTTCAGGCAGGCGCGAAATCGGGATCCGGGCGTACCGTCTGAGAAGTTCAGATAGCCCAGCAGATCGCGATAGCACTGTCTCCGAGAATCGGCTGCATCTGCATCAGGAACGGACATTCGTGGAGCTCGCGGTATCTGAAAACGGGGTGCCTTCTGGCAACACCATTGTTGGATGAATTGTTGCGAAAATCAGTGTCAGGGGAAGCTCTGATTCATCGGGACGTGACTTCAACTTCAAAATCACGCGTCAAGTAACGTTCGTGAGGGGCAGGACATAGGACAACAGGATCGTCATCAGAAGACTGACGCCGCCAAGCACCAACAGCAGCGGAGTCCATGTTTTCAACGCTTCGGTCTCACTCAGACCGCTCATTTTTGCAACAATCCAGAAACCGCTGTCATTCATCCACGAACCGATCAGAGAACCCGCCCCGATGGCTGTCGCAATGTAGACCATGTTAAAACCAAGCTCGTCCGGCGTCAGATTCATAGCGGCCATCATCGCGGACACGGTGATCATGGCAGTCGTGCTGGATCCCTGAGCAACCTTCAGCAGAGAGGCCATGCCGAATGCCAGGAAAATGGAAACCAGGCCAACAGACCCACTGTCTTCAAACGCAACCTGAATATCACCCGCAATACCGGTCACCTTCAGCATTGCTCCAAACGCACCCCCAGCCGCCGTGATCAGAATCACAAGTCCACCGCTCAACAATGCAGTTTCGACGGCGGCGGAGAATTCCCTGCCTTCAGGTTTCTTCAATCGAACCCAGGTGACCAGGGCCACGGCCATCGACATCAGCAAAGCGAGCGATGGGTTGCCGAGAACCTCAGTGAAGGGCTTGATACTGTCAAAGATGTTGGGCGTTGTTGTTTCTGACAACAACGTGCCAACCACCGTATCGCCAGAAATCAAAGCGACAGGCAGTATCACTGGCAGCAGTGCTTCCCAGAGAGGCATCTGAGATTCTTCATAACGTGGCGTGGCGGCGGCGTCAGACGCAGCATCTCCCGAATCGGTATGGCTGGACCCGGCAGCCGGCTCCTGTTCGACAAGCGATTCAATGGTGACTCGTGCATCGACAAACCGGGCGAACGCGATCCCGGCGACAGCTGCCGGCATGCCTACAAGGGCGCCTACAACAATCATCAGCCCCACCGAGATATCGAGCGTGATGGCCATCGCCAGGGGCCCCGGCGTTGGCGGAACCAACGTGTGAGTGATGGCCCCTCCCGCACAAATCGCCATCACGTACAGCAGAAAATTCTTTCCGGTCTTGCGGTACAGCGACCGAGCCAGCGGCACCAGCAGGTAGAAAACGGTGTCGAAGAAAACCGGAACGGACAGAACAAACCCGCTGCCCATCAACGCCCACGGAGCACGCTTTTCGCCCAGCAGCGCAAGGGACGCCTGTACGATTCTGTCCGCCGCACCGCTCCGCATCATGGCCTCGCCGATCACGGCAGCAAACCCAATCACCAATCCGATTTTCCCAGCGGCCACGCCAAACTCCGTGGCCACTCGCGAAACTTTCTCCGTCATCTCGCCATCCGCCAGAAAGCTGACCGCCAGCGCTGCGGTAATCAAAGCGATGAACGCATTGATCCGCAGTTTGATGATCAACCCAAGGACGATCAGAATTCCAATCGCGACAATGACGTAAGATGGCATAAGCCTCATTTCCCAAAAACTGCACAACCGATGATGAAGAAAGCACGGTGCCGCACCGTTTCAACGGACGGCTCCGGTGGAATTGAGACTATTTTGCGTACTCGATTGTTCGTGTCTCTCGCAGTACGGACACCTTAATTTCGCCTGGATAAGTCAACGCTTCTTCAATGGCATTGGCAATGTCACGTGACATCTTCTTTGCCTGGCGGTCATTGATCTGATCCGAATTCACGATAATTCGTATCTCGCGACCGGCCTGTACGGCGAAGGCCTGTTCGACGCCGGGGAACCCGCAAGCAAGGCCTTCCAGTTCCTCCAGACGCCGCACATATTTTTCCAGCGTCTCACGCCGAGCACCCGGACGGGCTGCCGAGATGGCATCGGCAGCAGCCACCAGCACCGTATAAATGTGCTCCGGCCGGATATCGTCGTGATGCCCCGCGGCGGCATGAATCACCTCTTCACATTCGCCGTATCGTTTCAGCAGCTCTGCTCCGACAGCGGGATGTCCACCTTCCATTTCATGGTCAGCGGCTTTGCCGACGTCATGCAGGAAGCCGCAGCGGCGGCCCAGCGTGGCATCCAGACCAAGTTGCTCCGCCAGCAGCCCCGTCAGATGTGCGACCTCAACTGAGTGCTGACGAACGTTCTGGCTGTAGCTGACTCGGAAATGCAGCCGCCCCATCAGATGGATCACCTTTTCGTGGAGTCCCCGAACCCCGGCTTCTTCGCACGCTTCGATTCCCAGCTTGCGAATGTGCTCGTCCATTTCTTTCTGAGTTTCCGCAACCACCTCTTCAATGCGAGTGGGGTGAATTCGCCCGTCCTGGATCAGCTTGGCCAGTGACAGCTTGCCGATTTCGCGACGCACACTGTCAAAGGCAGAGATAATGACCACGCCCGGCGTGTCGTCGACGATCACATCGACACCGGTTTCCTTTTCGAAGGCGCGGATATTGCGTCCTTCGCGACCGATGATGCGGCCCTTCATTTCGTCGCTGGGAATGCCGACGGTGGAAACTGCGATCTCGGACGTATGCGCCGATGCATATCGCTGCACGGCCATACCGATAATTTCTCTGGCCTGCCGATCGCATTCGGTCTTCACGTCCGACTCATGCTTCATGATCAGCGCACCGACTTCGTCGCTGAGTTCGGTTTCCAGACGTTTCAGCAGCAGAACCTTGGCCGCGTCGCGGTCGAGTTCGCTGATCTTATACAGCTGTTCCTGTTCGTCCTTCAGCAGCCGATTCAACTCGTTCTGGCGGGCTTCCATGGCTTTGGAACGGTCGCTGAGTTTCTGCTGCGTCACCTGCAGCATCTTCTCTTTCTTGGCAAAGTCGTTGGTCAGCTCCTTCAGCTGCCCGTCACGCTTGTCAATTTTCCGTTCGCGTTCACGCAGGCCGTCGCGAGATTCTTCGAGCTTCTGCTCAAGATTTTCACGCCGCTTGAGCATCTCTTCCTTCAGTGCAATTTCCTGATCACGGACCTGATTTTCCGCTTCACGTTTTGCCTGTGCAACAATTTCGTCGCCGGTTCGGTATGCGCGGCCTTTGATGATGCGGTCTACAAAAAAACCGATCGCCAGACCCACGCCGCCTGCGATCGCAGGCACGATGTAATCCATGGAATCGTCCTATTTAAAATGGACGGTTCCTGTCCACAATCATCAGGATGATCGCGTCTCAGAATGACTGTCGCTGTCCCGGAAAGGACAGGGGGACACAACGAAGTGCTTCAACAACAGTACATCGAGTTAAACCATTCACCGGCAGCCGGTTGTCGTCGCTCGGTCCTCCGACAGAACACGTGACACAGGCAATCAGCGAGCCTGGCCACCAATTTGCAATTCCTGTGTCCGACAGTTGCTGCGCGCGAAAAGCAATGACCACGGCACGGAAGTGTTGCACGACGGTCTTTGACATCGTCGCCGATACTTCCAAAACCTGACGGGCGCACAACAACAGACTAAGGAAAAGCAGTGTGAGAAGTGAGAGTGACATGTAACAAAGAGAGGCAGAGTGAATGGGCTTGCAAACTCAAGGTGACTGCTGGAAAAAGCGAGTCTGTCTTTCTGAGGTTCGAGGCAGGAGCCGACGACCTTGATTCAAAATCCAGCCATTTTGACAGTAAAAGAACGACTGTTAAGATGGCAACCGCCTCATGCTATCAAAGCAACCGGACTGGTCAACCGGCACAGAGGATTCCGACGGTTCCGGCTTGCAACAAACGCGACAGACCCTGCTTCCCACGCTCGAGGGGCCAATTTTGACGAATTCTTACCGGATATTCCAGGTAAACCGCGAAGTATGGGCGTGTCTCGGGGGGGGGAACGAAAGTCAGAGTCCCGGTCTTTGACAAAGGCCGGGACTCTGTCGTTGGGACATTCGTCGCCGATTGGCAATTTGAACTCGCGCATTCCAGCAACGTCTTCCGAGAAGTTTCCCAGTGACAGAATTAAGATCACTTCCTGAGCAGCTTGAATCGGGCTACGCCGCGGCAGACTGCCGTCCGGAAAATGGGCTGTTGCTGGCAGTTTCGGGAGGAGCCGACAGCGTGGCGTTGCTGCATGCGACCGTCGCCATCCGGGCACAGCACTGCGAGCAGATTGTTGTTGCCCACGTGAATCACGGGCTGAGAAGTGACAGCAGCGACGACGATGCGGAGTTCGTACGCGGTCTGGCAAATGAATTTGGGTTGGCGTTCAAGCTGCTGACCGTGCCGAGAGGCAGCCTGGAACAGGTCAGCGACGGTTCGCTTGAAGAGGCCGCTCGCCAGCGTCGCTATGATTTCCTGGCGGAAACAGCGACGAAGTGTGGACTGGCAAGTGTCGTGACCGCCCATCACATGGACGATCAGGCCGAAACGGTTCTGCACAATATCCTTCGCGGCACCGGACTGCGGGGTTTGCGCGGCATGCAGCGGAGTCGCCCCCTGGCAGACGGAGTCCAGCTGGTGCGTCCCATGCTGGAGTTACGACGCTGTGACATCGTTGAATATCTATCGGCAGCAGAGCTGGCACATTGCACAGACCATTCCAATCAGGACACCGACTTCACACGGAATCGCATCCGGCAGCAATTGCTTCCGACACTGACAAGCGATTTCAATGCCTCCGTGGATCGAAATCTCGTGTCTCTGGCACAACAGGCCGAACAGACGATTCAGGCGATGGACTCGCTGGCCGACAGAATCCTGTCTGAAGTCGTTCTGGAGCGGCAACCAGACGTCTGCCGTCTGGACAGAACAAAACTGGCCGCATGGCCACGTGACGTGGTTCGCCACGTCATGTCGGTGTTGTGGATTCGGCAGGACTGGCCGCGTCAGAAAATGACGTTTCGACATTACTCAAGGCTGGCAGAACTGGCGTGTCTGGATGACGACATTCGCGAAGACTTTCCAGGCAACGTCCATGCCTGGTGTTCCGACGACATGGTGCGACTGACTCGGCACAACGTCGTCGGCAGGTAGCCTGCTACAGGCCGGCATTGTCCGCTCACCAAGGAAGCATGCTGGAATTGCATAACCTCGAAGGACGTTCAACAAAAAACGGGAGCGGCGATTGAATCACCACTCCCGTTAGCTCGTCACTAATAGCCGGCAGGACCGTCTAGGCCTCTGAAAACTCTCCAGCTGCCACTTCCGCAGCCACAGCGTCGTCATCAGAAATTTTCAGTGCGCGGTAGCCGCCAATGCCCTTGAAGTACAGCAACAGCAACAGATACACGCCCGCCATAGCAAGCGGAATGAGCGAATCCGTTCGCAGTACGTGGCGATCACCGCGTATGTCAGCTGCCGCAACAGTTGCCTGGTCTTCGGTCCGCTGATCCTTTTCGATCTCTTTCAGATCGCCCAGTTTTGTTCCATCCAGGCCGGTTACTTCGGCGAATCCAAGAAACTCACTTGGCGTATCTGACTTGTATTCTTCGTACAGTGCCTGATCGACTTGTGCGAGTTCCTCACCAGCATAGCGGTCCTTGAAATACCCAAGGCCAGGTGAGCCAATCAGACCGGCAGACATCATGCCGATGCCGCCCATGATGCTGATGGCGACGGCACCGGTTCGAGGAAATCGGTCGGAGGCGACGGCCAGCATTGTTGGCCAGAAGAACGTCTTTCCAATTGCATAAACCGAAAGCGCTGCAACCGCGCCACCGAAGGCAGTGATGCCACTCGTCAGATTCAGGCCAATGCATCCCAGAACGGCGCAGATGCACAGAATCCCCATGGGTGAAAGCTTCAGGGTCTTTTCGATCCAGTGGGCACAGAACCGGAGAGCGAACATCACCGCAGAAGTCCAGACAAACAGAATTTTCCCTTCCCCCGGACTGAGGATATTGCCCGTAATATTCTGTGCCCATTGGTCTGTACCGAGTTCCACAGCACCGACCAGAGCATGTACTCCGAACAGAACAAACAGCAACCAGTGGCCAATCGCCCCTTTGGTCAGAATTCCGATTCCAATTAGCAGGGCGAGGCCAGTCCCGTAGGCAAGTGGATCCGCAAATCCGAGGGTTTCCTTGCAGAACAGGAACACGAAATAGCTGATGACTGCACCGCCAAGGATGCCAACGTCCTTTAGCATCTCGCCAAGCGACAATCCTTTTTCAGATGCCTCAGACCGAGGGAACTTCTGCCCCATGAACATGACGCCGTACGCAACCGTCGGAATTAGATAGAGTGCCAGTTGCGACTTCCAACCCCACGAATCACCCAGCAGCCAACCTGCAATACCGCCAGCTACGAGGCCAGCCGGCCAGCTCGCGTGGAGAATGTTGAGATAGTGTGTGCGGTTGTGTGGAAACAGAGTGGCCACAAGTGGATTTGCGACGGCTTCCAGAGTTCCATTTGCAAGGGCGAAAATAAACATGCCCCAGAACAGGAAGTCATAGGCATTCTCCGGAGTCGACGCACCGAAGGTCACGAAGGCCGAGATAATGTGGAGCAGGAAAGCAGCAACGACCAGTTTGCCATAGCCGATTTTGTCGACAATCACGCCACCGACAATAATGCCGAAGCAGAAGCCGGTGAATCCCGCTCCGCCGATTTTCCCCAGCTGCCCTGCGGTGAATCCATAGTCAGCCTGCCAGTTCGCGAAAATCCCACCGCGAATGGCAAACCCGACGCCAGCCGCGAAGATTGCCCAGAAGCCTGCCCACAACAGTCGCATTGCATTCGGTGCAAGGCCTGGGGCCGCAGGCTGATCGTCGGTATGGTTCGCCGAATATGGATTGTCGTCGGACGCAGTGCCCGTGGTCTGGTCATCACTCATTCAAAGTGCCTCCTGTGTTGGTCGCCTGATCGTTCAGGGATATTCGAAACAGCATAAACGAAGAACGCCTGAACTGTTTGGAGGTCCAGTAGCGAGTCATTCGAGTGGGCAAGTCTAGTCAGGGCTTTGCCCTGTTTCCACTTTGCCGGCACTTCGACGTGAACAATTTGCGCCTTGTTCCCAAGCTCCGGCTTGGGAACACCTATCCACGAAGCTCTGCTTCGTCGAAAAACATAGGGTCGTCTATCATATAGGGCGAAGCGGAGCTTCGGGGATATGCAGTCCCAAACTGGAGTTTGGGACCGAGCGTCAACCATCAATCCCTGTCCCAGGGGCCACCGAGCTACCGTTGAACAGGAGGCCGCAGAGAGAGCAGAGTTCACGAATAATGGTTTCTCTGCTTCCTCTGCGCCCTCCTGTTCAAACAGACCAGCACCATGAATCACACAGGAATGGCCTGCATTCAGCCAGCTGAGACCAGCCCCTGAGAGAAATCAGTTCTCCCAAACCAATCAAAACTTGTGTGGCACAGCGAGCCCGCAGAACAACGCACGCCAGCGAGAATTCTTTTACCTGGGCTGTGTCGTGAAGCTGGTTTATGCAAACACAGCAGATTCCCGGGGTGACCCTCAGCCTTCGATTTTCCGCAGCACCTTCAGCAGTTCGACGGCGGTGGCTCTATCTCTGAGCGTGCCGTCGATGATGGCCTGCACGTTTCCCTTGCGGTCGATCACAAAATTATCGAATGTCATTCTCTTTGTGCTGTAGACATTCGTCGATTTCTTGTCCGGATCGAGCGTCAGGGTGAATCCCGTCTTTGTCTTTTCCTTGATCTTCTTCAATCCGTCGACGCCGGACTGTTCTTCACGGAACACAAAAATCATTTCGGTGTTCAACGCTTTGAATTCATCGGCCTGCTTTTGCAGCTGAACCAGCTGCCTCATGCAATGAGGTCACCAGTTCGCTCGACTGAACATCAACGCAATGTTGGTGTCGCCGGCCTTCAGCTTGCCTGACAGTTTAAACGTCTTGCCGTCAATCCCCGTCACCGTGAAGTCTGGCGCAGGCTGTCCGATTTTCACGGTCGCCGCCTCGTCGGCGAATAATGTTGTGGCGAATCCCATCGCTGCAATCGCAACTATACTTCTGGCGAGCATTTGTCAGAGCCTTCCTATGAACACGGTGAGTTGAGATCTTCCGTGATATTCTATGAACGGATTCGGACAGCTGAAAGTGAGCGAAATCACAAACCGGTCCGAATACGTCTGTTCTTCCGAGCAGCAAAGCGCTAGCCGCCGGTTATCTGGCAGTGTTTTCACCCGCGGCTAGCGCCTTGCGGCTCACTGGGTCAGACCTCTTAAACCGGCCTTTACGCAGCTTTGCGTCGAGTCTTCCTGGCCGCGTTTTCCAGGCGGTACTCGATGGCATTCCCCTGCTTACCGCAGGGCTCAATCAACGACATCTTTTTGAAACAGTAAGCTGCCTTCTGTGCGAGCCAGCGTGGCATCTTTCCTTTTTCCGCCAGTTCTGCCGTCGTAAACGTATCCGGCAGTTCCAGTTCCAGACAATTCCAGAGCTCCAGGGGAGATCTGAACGAATGTGATTCGATGACCTTGACGAGCGTTCGATCCTGAACACTGAACTTTCTACGCCACGTGCGTCTCTTAGGCGGAACACGAATCTCTTCCTGTTCGGTCAGCAAAACGTCCAGCTGCAAATTGGGGTGCGGGAATGCCTGAGTGAAATGCACCAATTCCAGGAAGACGTCCGCCAGGGTCTGATGGGCCGGACTATAGCGGCTGCTTTGAACCTTGCCGTTTCGGCGAGCTTTCTTCAGCAGCTTCTTCTTTGCAGAAAGCGGTTTGACGACGACAACCTGATGATTAACTGTCAGTTTGCGTATCTTAACCTCGATCAATCGCCCCTGATCGTCGATAGCGTCAATGCGAAAACCGTCGACCTCGACTTCGTGCCGGTCTTCGTCTGCGACGTAGTGCAGCTTCAGTTGCTGGTGAAGCGAAGTGGCCATGTGCTGGTGGCTGTACGGGTGCCTGAAACGTAGAGACGATGTTTCAGACCGTACTCGATACGGCGGCAATACAACCAGATCAAATCCGGTTTCCGGAACGCGTCGTTTCGGTGGGGCAGGTGGTCTGACTGGCTGCTGCGGCAGAAAACGCCAGCCACGACGGGCTCGTTGCCCATGTATGCTACTGCTTCGTCAAGTCTTGATTTCGTGGTCGCCGAAGTCGCCAGACTTTGGACGACATAGTGAAAAACCTCCAAACTCCGGCGAGTTCGGCTACGGAACAACCCCTGTTCTTAGACTTGACCACGCACTACTGATCCAGAACTTCGGACGCCAGCTGCGCGGCCTCTTCCAGCCGCCCTCGCGCGTGATCCGCCCATGGACCTCGGGAATCATGCCGCAGGTATTTTTCCCAATAGACCAGGGCGTCGTCGGTCCGCTTCATCTGGTCCAGCAGCTGAGCGTAATGCAGCAGTGCATCAGGATTGCCATCGTGGATGGAGATTGCGGTGATCAAAGCCTCTTCGGCCAGCCGCCAGTGCTGGCGTGCTGTCTGCAGACAGCCCAGCTGAGTCCACGCTTCAATATAGTCCGGCGCAAATTCGGTCGCACAGTGATAACGTTCGATCGCCGCTTCTGTCTTTCCTGCACGGTACAGAGCGTCGGCCATATGGAAGTTCACGTCCGCCGGATCCGGAAACGAGGGCCCCGCTTCGCCCGTGGTTAACGCCTGAGGATCTCGCAGCAGGGCGTGTTCGGACGCCAAAAGACTCAGACAATTTCGAAAGGCATTGACGGCCGAATCAAACGCTGCTTCTTCCGACAGTCGACAACCCTCGTTGAACCATTCGTCGGCCGTCCACTCGCTCATGCTGCGATCATCCAGCTGCATGCGAGCGACAGCAAAGGAGATCGTTGCCGGATGATCATCGTCAGATTCTTCGTCCGGCCCCACGTCTGCCGTTGTAGCCGTCGCTTCGTCATCACTGCAGTGCAGCGACAGGTCCGGCGTTGCGTCAAAATCCAACAGTCGTTGACCGGTTCGAGGAATCAGGACACCGTGGGAATCCCGCATCAGAACTTTTTCGTCATGCACCAGCAGTGTCAACTGTGCCAGTGAGCGATCCGTTCCGGCCAGTGTCTGACTCAATTGCAACAGACTTTCTTCCAAACGCTCCGGGGTCACGCCCTCGTCGAGCAGACGGGCCAGGCGTTGCGCACTGGCGACTTCACGGTAATCAAAGTACGGGCAGCGACCGACGACACGAACCGGACGAATCAGCTGAATCCGTGCCCAGCGCCGGATCACGCGCACAGGAACATCCAGCAATGTCGTCAGCATTGCCGGAGTGTACGAACGCTGAATTTCGTCCCGTCGCTCGTTCAGGTGGATCAGGTGCAGCCAGTCAGATTCCGCGACAATCCGCACGTCGGCCCCGTCAGCGATCAGCTGTGTGGCGTGGGTCAGTTTTTGCGAGGCGGCACCGTCTTCTTCCAGCGGCCAGCCTTCCTCGCCGACGACCAGCATCGACACACTGCCGGACATCGACTGGACCGCTCGACCTCCATTCCGTTCCACCAGCTCACCGGCTTCGCGGTGAACCATGGACGCCAGAGTGCCCGTAAACGTAACGCACTCACCCGACAAAGGCAGCGAACTGCTAAGCGAAGGTCTGTCGGGTTCCGAGGATCCTTGAATAGACATCGCCCTCAGTCATTCCTTATGAGTCTTCGCACAGAATAGTCCAGGTCCCTGAGACCGGGACTCTGAACCGGGTCGCAGGATCGAATTCGGCGAACATACCGTCGAATTCCGGCGATGGGTAGCAATCGACGCATCTACTGATATAAGTCTGCGAATTGGTCCGAATCGGGCCTTTTGTGCCGCCGACAGTTGAAATGCGTCGGTCCCAAGCGCCGCGACGTCAGCGTGATTCGGAAGCTGTTCCCGCTCCGGGTCAACAGATTCTTTCAACGTCGCCACAATATCCACCAACCGAAGCCCCCGATTTTCACAGACGACAAAATGTCCACGATTGAAGCCACTGATCCCGCCATCTGGAACGCGATTTGTCAGGAACGAACCCGACAGGTCGAAGGTCTGGAACTGATTGCTTCCGAAAATTATACCAGCGCAGAGGTGATGGAAGCGGCCGGCACAGTGCTGACAAACAAGTACGCCGAAGGTTATCCGGGCCGACGTTACTACGGCGGTTGTGAGCACGTCGACACTGTGGAAGAAATTGCTCGCAACCGTGCCTGTGAATTGTTCGGAGCGGAACACGCGAATGTGCAGCCGCACGCGGGGTCTCAGGCCAACATGGCCGTCTATCTGACGGTGATGGAACCGGGCGACACTGTGCTGGCGATGGACCTGGCCCACGGAGGCCATTTGACTCACGGCATGCGACTGAACTTCAGTGGCAAGTTGTACAAGACGGCGCACTACGGAGTCCGCGAAGACACCAACCTGATCGATTTCGACCAGGTGGCGGCTCTGGCCAAAGAGCACAAGCCGAAGATGATCATCGCCGGAGCGAGCGCTTATCCTCGCGAAATCGATCACGCAAAGTTTGCCGACATCGCCAGAGAAAACGGCGCTGTGTTGATGGTCGACATGGCTCACTATGCCGGCCTTGTGGCAGGCGGTATCCACAACAGCCCTGTGCCGGTCGCTGATTTTGTCACGACAACAACTCACAAGACTCTGCGCGGACCGCGTTCCGGTCTGGTGCTGTGCCGCAAGGAATCTGCGAAAGACATCGACCGCAGTGTCTTTCCGGGCATGCAGGGTGGGCCTCTGATGCACATCGTTGCTGCCAAGGCGGTATGCTTCCGAGAAGCTTTGCAGCCCGACTTCAAGCAGTACGCTCAACAGGTCGTGGACAACGCAAAGACGCTGGCCGATGTTCTGTTGACCGGAGGCCTGCGACTGGCGTCCGGCGGAACAGACAACCATCTGATGTTGTGTGACGTCACGGCCATCGATCTGTCCGGCAGCATCGCTGAAGTGGCTCTGGACAAGGCCGGCATCACTGTCAACAAGAACATGATTCCGTTCGACAAACGCAAGCCGATGGATCCCAGCGGCATTCGCATCGGCACGGCCGCTCTGACAACGCGCGGCATGAAGACCGACGAAATGAAACAGGTCGGTGCGTGGATTCTGGAAGTCCTGAAGCACACCGACGACGAGGCTGAACTGACTCGCATTCGCGGTACGATTGCAGAATTCGCGCAAGGATTTTCCGTACCGGGAATCGGGTAACGATTGGCAGGAAATGCGATTTCCGTTTTCATCGAGTCGCTGGACTGGATGAACAGGATAGAAAACAAACCTGGCCGTCCCTTCGCACGAACGTGTCGCTGGCCTATGCCGTTCAGCAGTTTCGTGTCACGCGGCTGCACGCAGACGGTTGTCACACACCTTGCCGGTTGTTCCCGGAAGAACGAATTGCAGACCGTGTTGCTGAAGCTCGCTGATCACGCGACGTATCGCTGTGGGAACCCAACTGCGATTTTCCGTTGAGCGATCCCAGTCTTCGTCCTGGATCTTCGGCGGACACAGACTGCCATCGTGCAGGACGAACAGACCGCCGTCATTCTTTTTCGCGTTGGCAATCAGCAGATCCACGACGCTCTCACAGTTGTGTGGTCCGACTCGAGTATCCCAGCCGTAGTGTGACAGCAGGACTTGCTTCATCTCAAGCTGCCGGACAACTCGTCGAACAGCCATCGTGACGATCCCGAATGGAGCTCGAAAGTAGTCTGATCGATATCCGCGAATGCCCAAAGCCGCGCCGATTTCGCGGTCGCAGGCATCAATCTCCTCGACCAGCGTAGCAGCATTCTGACGAATCGGGTGGTGGTGACCCTGCGTATGGTTAATCAGCAGATGGCCCGAATGGTACATGCGACGGACAACGTCCGGATGTTGCACAATCTGTTGGCCCACAATGCAAAACCCGGCTTTCACCGAGTACTCGTGCAACACGTCCAGTAGATCCGGGGTGACATTTCCCTCAAGGTTCGGGCCGTCGTCAAAGGTGAGTGCGACCTGGCCGGGTTGTAGCCCGGTCAGACTGGGTTTGCGCCGGATAATTGTGAACAGCGATAGCACCAGATTCCCTCGACAGCCTTCGATATTGCAGAAGCCCTTAATAAAGCTTCGGCAATGAGGCGCGATTTGCTGTTCAGGAAGTCCCAAAAAACGCGATGCCAACAGATAAAAAGGGGCAACAACCCACTGTGTGGGCGAACTTATGTCAAATTAGAGTAGCTGGCCTATTCTCATGACCCGTTCCGGCGCGGGAGCAGGTCGTTTTCTCAGCCGGAAACGCATCTTTCGTGACCGCGAATCAACGTAACAAGCTGTTGCCGTGACGCTCGGCACACACGTCATCAGGGTTTTTCCCTACTGCCACCAAGCCGCACCACCGGCAGCACATCGTTCAGGCTGCCGGATCGAAAGCCGTCCAGATCCAGTGTCACGCGACGGAAACCTAATTCCTTCAAACGCGTCGCGACAGCCCGACGTGATGCCTCCGCAGCAAGCTGTGAAAGCGATTCCAGAGGCACTTCAATTCTCGCCAGTTCGTCGGCTTCGCAGCGTACCCGCAGTTCATTAAGACCCGTCAGTTCTCGAATGAAAGCTTCAGCCAGTTCTACCCGACGAACTCGTTCTTCCGTGACTTCAACACCGTACGCGATGCGACTGCTCAGGCATGGCGACGCCGGCTTTTCGGCCACCGACAAATTCCAGAACCGCGCCAGTTGTCGAACCTGCGACTTGTTGATTCCAAGTTCGACCAGGGGGCTACGAACGTGATGTTCTTTAGCGGCCGTCATGCCCGGGCGGTGATCGCCGAGATCATCCGTGTTGGCTCCGTTGATGATCCGACTGACATCAAGTTCAGATAACTTTGCGGCGGTAATCCGATACAACGTGTCCTTGCAGAAGAAGCAGCGATTCCCTGCATTGGCTCGGTATTCCGGCCGCTCAAACTCGGTCGTATTGACTTCAACGTGCCGAATACCAATCAATGTCGCCTCGCCGCGGGCGATATTCAATTCCGAAGTTGCAAGGCTGTGGCTGACCGCTGTCACGGCGACAGCTTTATCACCAAGCGCCTCAACGGCTGCCCTGGCGACAACAGCGCTGTCGACTCCGCCGGAAAATGCTACGGCGACCGGCCCGTAAGCACGCACATGTTCCACCAGATCTTGAGCTAATGTCTCCGTAGCGTCAGATGTGTTCGAATTGACTGAAGTAGACGTCATTGTTGACGGATCCCAGGACAGAGTTCCATGCGAGCGAACCTCGTGTCGGATTCGCGTTAAGGAACGCTCGCGAAATTAGTGTCGTAGCGGAAGATTAACGGACCATTATGAGCAGGGCAGTACTCGTGCCCATCAATCCAGAGAAAGACAGGAGCGTGCTGCCTTCAGACTGCTGTTGTAGGCACTGTTGTTGGGGCGAAACGGCAACTCGTATTCTCCCAGGCTGCGGGATATTCGTTGAACGAATACAGGTCACAGGTGGCTGACACAACTATCACTTCTGTTTTGGACACATAAACGCTGAAGCGCACAGAATCGACAGATTCAGCCATTTTGTAAAATCGGCGCAAATGGTAGGGTTTGGGGGGCAGACGAACATGGGAAGATTACCAAGAATGCGGCGACATCCCATGGTTGCGCCGTGAGCCAGGGGGCGGGGGGGGGAGCGACAGCTCGTTTACCCGTTCTCCGGGGCAGGGGCACTGCCCATAACGTTCGCTGACTGCCTCACCAGCGGTGAGGGAGCAAGCGTTTCGTTGTCTGTGTGATTTGCTCAAGACATTTTCATCCTTCAAAAGGGGCCGACGGCATGCCGACAGCAGCCCGCCTTTTCCGTTTTCGCATTCCGCACATGGTTTTTCCAATGGCTTGGCAACCTCGACGCTTCCTGTTCGCCGCAACGGCCGCTGCGATCATGCTGAGCTGTGGTGGCATTGCAGATGGGCAGGAGGATGATGCCATCGCTGCTCCGGCCCAGGAAGACGCCGAAGATGGCAACAGTGTCGACAGCTGGGACCGTCTGATCTACGTCCCGTTCAAGGAACTCCGGAAAGTCTTTGACAACCAAAAGGCCTCAGCCGTAATTCCGTATGCTGAATACATGCAGCTGCTGCGCCACTATCTGCAGCAAACGGATGGTGCCGCCGCCTCACTCGATGCCGTCATCACGGAATCCCGTTTCAACGGCACGGTGGAAAAGGACGTCGTCCGCATTCAGGCCGAATTAAAAGTAACGGTGTTGCAGGAAGAAGGCTGGGCGACGTTGCCGTTGAACTTCGGTGAAGCGGCCGTTGGGAAAGTGTCGGGCGGCGATGACAACAACACTCTGCTTCAGGGCGTCTCAAAAGGGCATTACAAACTGTTGCTGAAGGGTGCAGGGCAGCACACCGTGACTCTTGAACTGCTGGCCACGGTCAGGACGTCGCCGGAGAACCGGTCCTTTCAGTTGAATTGCCCGGCCGTCGGGATCAGTGAACTGACGCTCACGATACCGGAACCGGATCAGTCGATCGAAATCAGTCCGCTGCAGGTGCTGTTGCCCACTGAAGGCAGCAACGGCAAACAGACAGTCGTGAAGGCGAGTCTGGGAGCAACGGAAACTTTTCGCGTCAGCTGGAATCCCGAGGCGGGCGCCCGACCGATTATGGATCTGCTGTCCAGCGTTTCCAATCATACGGACGTTCGCGTGGAAGCAGGACTTATTCAGGCGACAACAACGCTCAACTACGAGGTCCTGCGTGGAGAGCTGGCTGACGTTGCGGTGAAAGCTCCGCTGGATGCTCGGATCATCGACGTCGTGTCCGGCGCCGGTCGGATTCGCACGTGGAAAGCGGAACGGACCGAGACGCATCAGCTGATCCGAATTGAGCTGTTGACGCCGGTGAGCGATCGTTTTCAGGTTGAGATCCAGACCGAGCGTGTGCCGGACGGGAATACGTTTCAGCTGGTGGGCGACGACGATGATGGGAAACTGCAGGGAATCCATGCCGATTCGGTCGTCCGGGAAGCCGGGCAAATTGTCGTAACGTCAGACACGTCATTGACGACAATCGTAAAGTCACAGTCGGGAATGAAACGGGTCGGTGTCGGGTCGCCAGGAAAGAGCGGTGGTGCGGAAGGGAAGCAGGCCTGGGAATTCAGCGGCACGACCGGTCGTCTGGTCTTACAGACTCGGCCGGTGGAGCCGCGTCTTCTGGTTGACCAGGGCAGTCGTATCATGTTCGGTGACGACGAAATTCGTTTGGTGACTCGGCTGACGTATACCGTGGAGCGGGCAGGAGTCTTTCAGCTTGAGCTGACGTATCCGGAGACGCTGACGATCGATAACGTTCGCGCCGACGGGATGAGTGAGTTCAACGTTGATAAGGCGTCTGGCAAACTGACGTTATCGCTGGTGCAGAAACGCATCGGCAAAATCAACGTCGACATCACGGGGCACCAGAGTTTCGATGCTGCGGCTGAGAGTCTGGAAACTGAAATCCCCACGATCGTCCCCGTTGGAGTGGAACGTGAAACGGGTCGCATCGCGCTGTTCGCCCCACAGTTTCTGGACGTCGCGACGGTCGACTCGAAGCTGACCGGCGTCTTTCCGGCGGAAGCGGCCGACCCGCGAGCTGTCGGCCGAGCCATTCGTGTTTCGTCGTGGAAGTATACTCAGCGGCCGTTCCGCCTTGCCGTTCGCACATCACCTCGCCCGGCCCAGCTGGCCGCCAGTATCGCAACGACGGCCAGCGTCGATCCGGACGTGGTGAAGATCAGCAGCGTGCTGCAGTTTGAGATTCGCAACGCTGGTATCGATACGTTTCGAATCTCCGTTCCGGAATCGATCGTGGACGAAATACGCTTCCGTTCACTGAATCCGCTGCAGATCATTCAACAGCGTGACAAGGCCGCCGAAGCGATCGACGGCTGGGTCACGTGGACTCTGGTGTTGCAGAACGAAGTCACAGGCACCGTGAAACTGGCGGCCGACTGGGACGTTCCGATTCAGGAGCTGGACGACACCACGCAGACTCAGTCACTCACGCTGGAGCCAGTCCGGGTTCTGACACCATACTCGGAAGAGCAGGGTGATAAACGCAAAGTGTCGCTGACTCAGACACGCGGTGAAATCCGTTTGCTCCGTCACGAATCGCTGTCGATCACCGCGGACGGAGAAGGTGAAACGATGGAGCAGATCGATATTCGCGAATTGGAACTGCTGCCTCAGGACGGCTATCTTGCCTTCCGTTACTTTTCTCAGCCGGCAACTGCAACCGTCAGCATTCGAAAACACGAGATCCACGAAGTTGTCAGCACGGTCGTTTCACGAGCCGCCATCGAAATCGTGACAGACAAACAACGTCTGGCCAATTACCGCTGCCGCCTGAGAATCACAACGAGTGAACGACAGCGACTTCGAATCGATGTACCGGCCGGAGCGGATCTGCAGGCACCGCTGTTGAATTCCAGCCGCACGACATTTGAGGCCGCTGAAGGCGTGGAAGTGGTGTCCGGCTGGGATCCCTATTTCGTCAACATCAGTCGCGCAGGAACTTCAGACCAGGAGTTTCTGCTGTCCTTTCAGTTCCGCTGCCCGATTTCGGCTGCCGGAAGTTATCCCTATGAAGGGCGAGGAAGTAAGCAGACGTTCCGAGTGCCGTCCGTTGGCGGCGCCGCTGGTGGAACGGTGGTTCAGCAGACTCGAGTTGCGATCTGGACGCCCAAAGACATTTCGCTTGTGGGAGAACCTGAAAACTGGAACGTTGCCGGTCGACAGACATGGTCGTTCTGGAATCCACTTGTGTCGCCAACCGCTACGCACGAAGCAGCGGCTCTGAATGCATGGGTCGGTGAAAACAGCGGTGCTGCTGACTTCGCTCGCCAGGGCAACGTGTCAGTTTACCGTTCGCTCGGCCGNNNNAATCGGATTACATTGACTGTGCTGGTGTGTCTTGGCTTGGCCGTCTGGTCACTCAAAGACAGTTCCGAAACGCTGCAGTTCGTATCAGCCGGTTCGCTGGGTCTGGTGGCGGTGGCGGGAATCTGGCTGACCGGGCTGTTTCTGGGACAAGGTTCGGCAGCAGGATCGAAAACCAAATTGGGCGGCGATGATCCGCCAGGGGACGCACAACCCGTCGGCCATGACGCACCAACTCCACCCACGGATTCGCCTCCCATCGTGAATCCTGCTGCTCCTCAATCCGCTTCGTCAAAACCGTCCGCGACGGTGAGCCCGTCACCTGACGTGGCGAATTGGATGAACGATCTGATGGGAGGAAAACGATGACCGGACTGAATCCCGACGGAATGGCAACATGTATCTCTGGATACACGCCCACGGGAGGAAATCGGCGGGCGGGCGGATATGTGCTGTCCCGGCATCGCCGCTGGCTTTGTGCAGCGCTGACAACACTTGTGCTGCTGGCGTCAGTCACGACGTCGGCCCACGCACAGGACGAATCTGTCGAACCACGTCTCGGTCGACAGAGTTTCATTCCGGCGGATCAACTTGACGCAATCTTTGAACGTTCGCCGCGCGGAGTCATGCTGCCTCGCGCTGAGTTTCAGGATCTGTTGCAGAGGGCTCAACAGGCTCAACTGAATCTCGCTGCGATCCCGACGCCGATGATGATGCGTTCCGTTACTTATCACGTCGCACAGCTGGCAGAACATGCGGTTGTCGAACTGGTGATCGATGTCGAACAGTTTGCGGACAACTGGCAAACACTGGAAATCCCCGTGGGCAATCTACTGGTAGAAGCAGCCACAATCGAAGGCAGCCCGGGGGCACTCGGACGCGATCGGAAGCGAGCTGACTCCGTTACTTTAGTTCATCGCAAACCGGGCCGTTTCTCTCTAAAGATGACTCTGTCCACTCCACTGGGCAGCGTCGGCAGTGATCGAGTTGCCGCGTTTCAGGTGATTCCCAATACCGCAGCTGAATTAAACGTGATTTGTCCCGCGGAACGGCATCTGGAGATCAACGATCTGCAACTGCTGCGTCCGGACTCCCTTGACCAGCCCGCGACTTACCGATTTCCACTGAATTCCCAAAACGCCGCACGCCTGAAATGGACATCGCAGCAGCAGAAGGCGGACACACAATCGCTTGTCTTTGCCCGGACGGATGCCCACGTTCAGCTTAGCAGCGACACTTTACGGTGGACGTCGGAAACCAGACTGTCTGTCTTCGGTAGCTCGATTAATCAGCTGGTGGCCGCGGTGCCGGCAAACCTGGAAATCACGGCCGTGGATTCCATGGGACTCGAATCGTGGAAGCTGGAGGACGATCCGGAACGAAAGAACTTCACTCGACTGCTGCTGTCCTATCGCCAGCCGTTTTCGGAAGACCGCATCGTGAAGGTGTTGGCGGTCACTCCGAATCAGTCCGCAGGTTCCTCAAGGATTCCGTCCGTTGAATTCGTGGACATCACCTCTCACACCGGACGACTGTTTGTCGCTCACGAACATCAGTTGCGACTGATGTCGACCGTCGGCGGAGGCATTCGACAGTTGAGCAGCGCTGAGGCCACAGGAGCACGCTCGCAGGACGAAGTGTTCGACTTCTGGCTGCAGGATTTCCAGTTATCAGTGTCCGTTCGTCCTCGCGACCGTGAATTGTTCGGCGAAATAAACTCGGTGCTGTCCGTCATCGACACCACGGCCTCGTTTCAGAGTGAGATTACGATTGAAACATTGAATGCACCATTGTTTGACGCCACGTTGACGCTGCCGGACGGCTGGCAGATTGGCGATCTTGCCACTGACGACGGCAAACCGCTGAAATGGCGGGCCGGAACGATTGCCAATCAGATCGTTGTCGAACCAGCAACGCCCGTTGAGCCGGGTGCGTTGTTCAGCTTTGTTGTGCCGTTTGTACGAACCATTTCCGATCCCGAGGTGACACAGACGATCACACTGCCTCTCGTTACCGTGGCTGACACACTGGTCGTCGGTGGCACGTACCAGATCTCGGGAGCCTCAGATCTCAGCATCGCACCACTTGATATGGTTGGGCTGTCACCGGTCGGCGATGAAGACGGGACGCTGTTGTTTCGCACGCAGGGTACGACGTATTCCGGAAAGCTGGCGGTCATAAGAAAGCCGGTTAGGATTTCCAGTCGTTCTGTGCTGCGGTCCTGGATGGACACTCGACAAAGTACCGTTGAGGCGACTGTCACCGTCGACGTCACGAACGGCACCACTCGAACATTGCAGCTGACGCTGCCAGAGGCCCTGGGCGAGGAAGTGCGGTTTACCGTCGTGTCGATCGAACAGGTCCCTGGCTTCAACGATCAGCAGGTGCCGACAGCCGTCACGATAACGGAACAGACGGCCGCTGATGCTGAAAACAGTGAGCGGACGTTCTCATTAACGTTCGACAAACGGATTGCCGGAGCACTCACTGTAAAGACTCGGATACAGCGTCCACGCGACGGTGGACGGGAATTGACAGTTCCATTTATCAAGGTCGCAGAAGCCGTCCGGCAGCATGGGTTGATCGTGTTTGAAGCACTACCGGAACAGCAACTCGTCCCGGTCGATGGAAGTGACGCCATATCGGGTTTGACCGTCGCCGACGCGGGTCTTGTGGAACCGCCCCCCGAGGATTCCGGCCGCCGCGTTGCCCTGGTGTACCGTTACATTCAGCCGGAGTATTCCCTGAACCTGGCGGAAACCCTGTTTGACACACAGACGGTTCCGTCAGCTGTCTGCGAACAAATGGCCAACGTGAGTCTGTTGAGCGAAGCGGGCACGATTCAGCGTTCCTGCACGGCGAGTTTTCGCTGTGTGGGCGTGCAGACACTCCGTTTCACGCTGCCTATGTCCGAACACTCGTTCCTGTGGTCGACAATTCTTAACGGCGAAGCCGTCGAAGTACGGCGTGACGCGAACGCCTATCTGGTGGCGATCCCCACAAACAGCCGCCAGACCGAACATACGCTGGAAATTCTGTTTGAATCGGCGGCTGTCGATGCCCTGGTCTTTGGCACGACCACTCAGCAGTCGCTGCAACTGTCAATCGATACGGACGGCGGCGCCGCTTCGCCGATTGATGTGCTGGAGCAGACATGGGACGTTCGATACCCCGACAACATGATGATGCTGGCTTACGACGGTGGCTTTCATCCGTTACAGCAACTGGAACAACCGGGCTGGCTGCAGAATCTTGCCGCCCAGTTCCGTCTGCCGACGCTTCGCAGTACGACAAATCGACTGGTGACTGTCAGCATCCTACTGCTGGTGCTGTTTGTGGGAACGGTTCTGATCTGTCGACGACGCTGGAAAAGTCTGGCCTGTGTTTGCCTGCTGGGATTGTTGCTGGTGCCAATGACGCTGCTCACCTTCGTGATGCAGGAACGGGCAGCATCGGAGTACTTCTCAGAAGCTCCCAAAGTCGCTGCGTCCGTGGCCTACGACGTCGCAGCAACGGCAGAGACGGCGATCGAAGAAAAAGACGAGCAGTGGGAGGATGAGCGATATAACCGTTCGCCCCTGGAGGACATTGCGGTGCCAAACAGCGCGTGGGCATCTCCCGGCGGGTTCGCTCTATCGAAAGATCCACTCAGCAGCCAGAACATGACACAAAGCGAGGCGATCCAGGAATCCAGAAGAAGACTCTCTGAAAGCGATGCGGAAGTTGGTGAGTTCGGCGGTGGTGGCATGGCCGGAGAAGCCGTCCAGGCGGTGCCGCAGGACACAAACCTTAGTATCCAAAACAATGTTCGGAACTTCGACGGCGAGGCTTCGGGACCGGCAGTGATCGCGGGCCTTGACGCAATCAGCGTACCGCTGGCCAAACGTTCGGGGTCGGCTCGCCTGTCGATTCGCGCGGCAATTGCTCAGCCCGCCGACTATCGTTCACTGCACTTCCGGTCCATTGGCACCGGACAGGATTCCGGGACCTTACAGGTTGTTGTCCAGGGCCGAAATCACCTGCATGCCATGCGGCTGATTGCAGCATCCATTGTCATTCTCATCTGTCTGGCCTGCCTGCGAATGTCTTTGATCACAAAGATGGGCATCAGCTTGCTTCTGTTTCTGCTGGCGGCAGCGGTAGTGCCTCTGCTGCCCAATCAATGGCAGACCGCGGTCGACGGTGTGGCCATCGGCACGGCCACGGGCATCGGAATATGGGTCATTCTGGGAATGGCATCCTGCTGTCGTTCATGTGTGGCGTGGTGTTGCCAGCATGGTTGTTGTGGATTCTTCAAACGCCGCGGCACTACCGTTTCCGCTGGCATCCTGTTGTTGATTGTGACCGCCGCATCAACGGAAGCGGCTCCACAAGCGGTTGCGGCTCCGCCACTTGAATCCGTTCTGCCCAGTGAGGGAAAAACAGTGTCGCGTCCGGAAGTCGTGCTGCCATACACGCCGGGTCGGCCCGAGTTGCTGGCCGATCGGGTCTTCCTGCCACGCGACGAGTTTCTGAAGCTGTATCGCTCCGCCTACCCCGACGAACTCGGCAACCCTCAGACACCTTCGACAACGGGAGTTTCGGCTGCGTTTTACAAAAGTATCAACCTCAGGCAGGTGAAGGACTCCGTGTGGTCGCAGACATTTTCTGTCCGCTACATTATTCGTAGCTTCTCTGACAAGCCGGTCAACGTCCCACTGCCGATCGGCACAGTTGCCGTCCGGTCCGCATCCCTGAATGGCTCCGCAGCAATACTACTTGGCAACGCCGTGACACACCCCGTCACAGGCTCTGTGAATCAGTCGGCTCAGCAGACGCAAATTCTCCAGCAGCAGCAGGCGGAACCGCAGATCGTCCCACCACCAGTCGACACCGCCGTTTATTCCATCCACATTCCATCCAAAGGCCTGCACCTGGTGGATGTGGTATTTGAGGTCGCCGCGACGGTTGAAAACTCAATCGGGCGTCTATCGCTCCCGTTGCGGCCCGTCCCCGCGGCAACCGTTCTGTTCGATCTGCCGGAAGACAGGCTGGAGGCCCGAGTCAACGGTCGCAGCAATACATTTCGCAAAGACGGTCGGCAGATCACGATTCCGGCATCCGCCGCCGCCGACACGCGAATTGAATGGCGACCTGCCAGTACTCAGTCCGTCACCGACACCATTTTCCATGCCACCGTCAACACAGCGTTGTCCATCGATGACTCCGGTCTGACACTGCAGTCGTCCATCACAATCAACTGCCGCCAGGGGCAGTTGTCCGAAGTCGACATTGCTGTGCCGGGCGACTACTCGGTGCAGCAGGTCGCTGGCGCGGACGTAGCTGGCTGGAGTTTAGAATCTGCTGCCCCGCCCATCGCAGACATCGATGAGCAACCAGCGGAAGCCGACCAGCGACTTCCGAGCGTCAGCTCGCGCCGGCTGGCGGGCCGTCCCGCCTTGCGTCTGTTGTTCAAACAGCCCGTCGAAAACCAGACAGAAATCCGTCTGACGCTGTTCAGGCGGCAGATTACGTCTGCCGAGAAAACGGATTTGCCTATTCCCGTTCCGGCTGTAAAAGGGGCGTCCCGCGATTCGGGAAACGTCACGGTCCTGGCGGGCCGTGAACTGGAAGTGCGAGTCGACTCGTTGTCCGGCGTCAGCCAGGTCAATGCGGCCGAGTCGCAGCTTCCGGCAGGAGTGGACAGTAATGTACGACGAGTTCTGGCGTGGCGTTATACGCGGCACCCGGTCGCGATTACGACGAAAGTTCATCGAACGGCGGACCGTCTGCGGGTGACTGCGATTCACGCAGTCCAGCTGGAATCGCAGCGACAACTATGGACAAGCCTGATCACGGCCAATGTTTCCGGGGCCCCGCGTCGACGACTGGAAATTGAAGTCCCGACCAGCTTCCTGGCTCTGGATGTCAGTGCGAACGGACTGGACGACTGGTATTTTACAGAATCGCCTGGCAACGAAGGCTCGAAGATTCTGAACATCCAGCTCGCCACGGCAGCGACCGGTACGATTAACGCCGTGATTCAGGGTCAGGCCGATCGCAGCAACGGACAGTCAGACGCCAACCTCGTCGCGCCGCGGTTGGCAGGGGCTGACGAATTACGAACGACGCTGAGCGTCTGGCTGGATGCCGCTTCAGAGATCGCCGAAACAAGTGCCGACGGATGGAAGCGATTCGGCAGCGGTACGACAATCGATTCCCGGATTCTTAAGCTGCAGGCCGACGCACCAGACATTTCTTTCACCAGTGCCGCCACGACGCCAGGCACGGTTGCATTGTCGCTGCGACAGGCACCGGCGTCGCTGATTGCGGAATCGGTATCCGTCACCAATGTCACGGATACGTCCGTCGAACTGACTCTTGGCCTGAACTGGAAAATCGCTCGTGCCGCCACGCGCGAACTTTCTTTCACGCTGCCGCAGGGACTCAGTGATGTCTTTGACTTTCAAATCCCCGGTCTGCGTCAGCTGGAAAGACACCCCGTCGACAACGACCGCGTTGAATTCACCATCCACCTGCAACAACCCGCCAGTGATCGTTTCTTTGTGCTGGGCACAGGGACATTACCGCTGCCCGATTCGCGGCAGATTCTGGCAGATCCTCCGCAGTTCCTGGTGAAACAGGATACCACCGCGTCCATCGCCAGCCAGTCGCACTTCTGGGTGATCGTCAGTCAATCTGCGGGGCTGCTGGAAGCCGTCGATGTTGACACGGACGGTGACGATGTGTCTGCCGATCAGATCAAGACCAACATCCCCACGGGCTTCCTGCAGCAGTCCGTCGCCATCCGCCGACTCCGCAGTGACCGTCCCAATTCTCCGTGGCAACTGAAGTTTCCGGAGCGTCAGCAGGTTTCTCCGGCCGTCATCGCACTGGCCGCCCACACAACCGTTATCGCAGAAGACGGAACATGGCGTTCCCAGCACGTACTTCAGGTGCGCAACGAATCTCGCCAGTTTCTGCCGGTCAGACTGCCTCAGGACAGTCGATTTCTGTTTTGTCTGGTCAAAGGGAAACCCACTCGCGTCGTTTCTCGCGCAGAAGGTGATGGGAAACTGTTCCTGATCCCGGTCCCGCAGTCCGGAGAATTGTCCACGCCATTCGAGGTACGGCACTTTCACCAATTGGGAAAGACCTGAACGGCATCAATGTTGGCATCCCCATTCCCGAATTTCCTGAATATCGCGACTTCCCGGACTACGGCATCACCGTCATGCGAAACACCTGGAGCGTCCATCTGCCGGATAGCTGGTACGCGGCCACGCTTGACGATCCTCGTCAGACAAACGTCGTGATCGCAGATGAGGCAGACTTTCAGGATGCGTCGCTGCTGTCCGCTGTCGACAACATCAAGTCGATCATGAATTCGATGAAGTCCTCGAAGGGCCAGGGAAAATTCGGCCGAGCTTACCGGGCACTGGAGGACCAGCAAAGCATACTTTTTTCGCAACGCGGCAATACACGTGCAGCCCAACAACAGCGAGAGCAGACGTTGGAAGAACTGCAGATACTGCTGGGGGACCAGCAGATCGGAGCGGACTTCGATTTCAACGTACAAGTGCCTGGATCCGGCAGTACCGGGGGCGAAGTCAATTTGTATTTGTCTGATGAAGCCCTGGGACTCAACACGTTTAACAACGACAACAACGCAGATTTTATTGCCGGCAACGGAATCCAGTTTCGCCAAGGATCGTTTGAACTCAGCGGAGGTCAGAACGTCAGTGACGCAAGACACGGTTCTCCGGGGACGTTTAATTTTTCGCTGCCGGCTCAAATCCAGGCAGAAGATAAAAAATCATCGAAACTGGACATACCTGAGAGCCTGGTACCGCAACTGAAGTCAGAGTCCGCAAAACCATCGTCTGAACTGCAAAGATCTCAACTGCTGGGACGCCGCGAATCAAACGTCAAAGAGCAGGCGAGCAAAGCGAGGGCCAGGATTGAGAAAGGTGCGCAAACGTGGTCTTTCAAAGAGCGTCTCATCGAAGACATCGTCGCCCCTGGTCAACAGTCTCGTCGACCGCCCGGCCAACAAGGGATCAGCCCGCAGCAGCCTCAGTCCGGCGGTCGGCAGTCAGGTTCGCTAAACGAACCCCAATCGTCTCCCTCCGCAGTACCGGCGTTCGGGTTGCAACAACTTCAAACTCCAGCTGCCCAGCCCCCGGTCGCTGACGAACCGTCCGCTGCCAGTCTGCTGTCCCTGAAATTCCAGATCCCGGAAGCCGGTATTCGGCACGACTTCGTCCGTACCGGCGGCAATGCGGCACTCACACTGACGGTTCGCAATCGCGAAGCAATCGGCACGGGTCTCGGATTCGCATGGGCCATCGCCTGCGTAGTTGCGGCCATCACGCTGATCAGCAGTTGCAAGTACGGCGTGCCGGCAATGATGAGCCGTCTCTTTGTCCTGGCCGCTCTGGCCGGACTCTGTGGCTGGTTGTGTCTGTCCGGCGAACTGCAGCTGCAATCGCTTGTGATCTGCGTCATAGCTGCCGTGTGCTTCAGCATCGGCCGGATTCTGGCCAGCTTCAGAAACGTGAAGACCAGCTGAAGCTCCGCCATTCGGGCTTGCGCCGAATGGCGTGGACTTCAGGATTTTGAGCAGTGATTTGCGTAGGGATTCTGTCTTTATCGTGGTGGTGGCATCGATGCCTTTGTCTGGGTT
>LWDU01041133.1_pt1 | contig 33205 bp, 32 predicted proteins | sample 727161 | NCBI WGS metagenome assembly LWDU01 (sample SAMN04566230, study PRJNA314399) | hydrothermal vent metagenome | isolation source: deep sea hydrothermal plume seawater | place: Mexico: Gulf of California, Guaymas Basin | collected 2004-07-11 | reverse complement strand
CTCTCGGTTCTCGAACTTAAATTTATTAAATAATTATTTGATATATTTGCTATATAGTTTTGATGTATAAAATAGCGAGGGACCTATTCGGTTACCTTTTGAGTTGTCATATCTAGTAGGATCTAGTACTGCTACCCTGACTTTTTTCTACTTCATATTCTCATAATTTTCTGTAAGTTTGCTTTATGAGAAAACTACTACTTATATTACTTTACTTGCCAATGATAGGGTTGGGGCAAATGTTAGGTTCTATTTCTTCATTGACTATTTCACCTGTAAATCCAAATAATACTGATACAGTTTATATTTATGCTGAACTTTTATTTACTTCTACTGGCTGTCCATTAGATATTAAATCATATAATATTGTAGGCAATAATATATTAGCATCGACACAACATTGCCTTGGAATTGCAGCTGCGATTTGCAACACTACTGATACTTTTAAGTTAAATCCACTATTAGTTGGAACTTATCTTTTTGATTTAACTTTGTCTTCTAGGGGTGGTACCCCCCCTTGTACGGCTGGCGTTGTACCTGATGATAATGATGTAATTACTTTTAATGTTGTTGCTTCTGTTGGGATTGAAGAACAAACTACAAAAAAAGAACTTCTACGCACAACAGACCTCTTAGGAAGAGAAACAAAACAAACAAATCAACCTCTCTTTTACATCTATGATGACGGAACAGTAGAGAAAAGAATAGTTATTGAATAAAAATTATATAATAAATCTAAGTTAGAGTATTTTTTGCTCCACCAAAATTAACCTCCTTATTTTACTAATTTTATCGTGTCAGAATGACATTCTGTCTTAAAATTAGCTTTGGCACAGTTTTAGCACAACTACTTATTAAACTTAATTACTTATGAAAAAAATTAGCAAATTTGAAAAAGAGAAATTACTTCAGCTGCTAGAATGTTCAGAAAAAGAGTTATACCTCTTAACGGAAAAATCGAATAATATTCTTGAAGAAGACAATAGTATCTTTGATGTTCTTTTAAAAATATTACAGCAAGGATTAAATATTAGAGAGGCTGCATTATCAGGAATTATATTAGGTCAGAAGTTAGGATATAATATAGCTAAAAAAGAGATGGAAGAAGAAATAAAAAACAAACTATATAAAGCTTTTAAAAACACACAATAATATCATAATCTAGAATTGATATTTAATTACTAATAAACAATTAAAACAAAAAAATGAAAAAAAAAGGTAACATTAATGTTCAGACCGAGAATATATTTCCAATAATTAAACAATTTCTATATTCAGATCATGAAATATTTTTAAGAGAACTGGTTTCTAATGCGGTAGATGCTACCCAAAAGATGAAAACGCTTAAAACAGCTGGAGAATTAGATACCGATATTAAAAACTTAAGAGTTGAGATATTATTAAATAAAGAGGCAAAAACAATTATTATTAGAGATAATGGTATTGGAATGACAGAAAAGGAATTAGATAAATATATAAACCAAATTGCGTTCTCTGGAGCCGAAGAATTCGTTAATAAATACAAAGATACTGATACTAAGAATTCAATTATTGGTCATTTTGGACTTGGATTCTACTCTGCATTTATGGTTGCAAAGGAAGTTGAGATTATTACAAAAAGTCAGAAACCAAATAGTAAGCCTGTTAAATGGATCTGTGATGGTTCTCCAAATTTCACAATGGAAGAAGCTAAGAAAAAGACTAAAGGAACAGATATTGTTTTACATATTGCAGATGACTCAACAGAATTTCTGGAAAAAAGTAGAATTTCCACTATCTTAAATAAATATTGCAAATTTCTTCCGGTAGAGATAAAGTTTGGCACAAAAACAGATAAAGTTGATGATCCTAAGGGGAAGAAGGATGATAAGGGTAATGTTACTAAAATTGACAAGGTATCAGACAATATAATAAATAATACCAAACCCGCCTGGACAAAAGCTCCTGCAAATCTAAAAGATGAGCACTATAAATCTTTTTACAAAGAATTATATCCAATGGAGTTTTCTGATCCATTATTTCATATTCACTTAAACGTAGATTTCCCTTTTAACTTAACTGGGATTTTATACTTTCCAAAATTAAAAAATAATCTAGAAGTTCAGAAAAATAAGATTAACCTTTACAGTAATCAGGTCTTTATTACTGATAATGTAGAAAATATTGTCCCTGAATTCTTAACTCTTTTACATGGGGTTATTGACTCGCCAGATATTCCTTTAAATGTTTCTAGGTCTTATCTTCAGGCTGATGGAAATGTTAAAAAAATAGCAAGTCATATCACTAAAAAAGTAGCTGATAAGCTATCAAGAATGTTCAAAAAAGATAGAAAAGATTTTGAGCAAAAATGGGATGATGTTAAAGTTTTTATTGAATATGGAATGCTTACTGAACAGAAATTCTTTGATAAGGCTAAAGATTTCTCTCTCTACAAGAATACTGATAGTCAGTACTATACATTTAGTGAATTTTCTGAAAAAGTAAAAGAATCTCAAAAGAATAAAGATGGAAAAACAGTAATTTTATATACTAATGACACCAAGGAACAGCACAGCTTTGTAAAAACTGCTACAGATAAAGGTTATGAGGTTTTAGAGCTTGGGGGACCTTTAATTAGCCATTTAATCAGCAAACTTGAATCAGATAATAGTGATATTCAGTTTGCTAGAGTTGATGCTGAGATAATAGATAAGTTAATAGAGAAGGAAGAATCTACTGTTTCAAAGCTATCTGATAAAGAACAAGAGAAATTAAAAAAAATGATTGAAGAAGGGGTTGATAAAGAAAAATTTACTGTGCAAATCCAAAATATGTCAGTTTCAGATTCTCCTATTGTTATAACTCAGAGTGAATTTATGAGGCGTATGAAAGAGCAGCAGCAATTATCTGGAGGTGGTGGAATGCAAATGTTTGGTTCTATGCCGGAATCATATAATTTAGCTATTAATTCAAACCATGATCTAATTGGTAAGATTCTTGAAGAGAAGACAAAGAAGAAAAGAACTAATCTAATTAATCAGATTCTTGATTTAGCCTTATTGTCTCAGGGCATGTTAAAGGGTGAAGATCTTACTTCATTCATATCCAGAAGTGTAAATCTAATTAAATAAATATGCTATAGGGCGAATATCTAAGATAAAAAAATTATCTTTACTGTATGATAAGCCATAACTATTCTAAAATATTGAAAAATACAATACTTGTATTAGCCCTGTTCTTAACCACAAATGTTGTTGCTCAGAAGGATTCCTTTAAAAGTAAAACATATCCTAACTCTAATGCTATTTTGGAGTTTGGTTTAGGGTATCTTTTTAACCCTGGTTATGAAGAGAATTTAGTTAAATACCAAATTGCGAGTAGAAATCTTTTCCTTAATAAGAAACTTGGGTTAATGTATACTATTGAATCTTCTGCCAACCAAACACATGATGTGTTTGGTCTAAACTATAGATTTAATAACGATTACTCTTTTCAGGTAGGAAGTGGATTAATATTTAATAGTGTGTTTAAAGCAAAAGATGGGTTAAATAGCGTAAGAAAAGAAATAAGTATCGCATATCATCCGAATTATATGCCGTTAACTATTACAACTGGGTATTCGAAATCACTTGGAGTATCTTTAACAGTTAATTATCGTCTTTTCTTTAACAAGAAGAAAGATAATCAAAAAGTTGAAAGTCAAATCAATTGAGTTTTTACAACATATTCCGGAATAAATAAGTCGTATCCTTTTTCTTGAAAAAACTTTTTCTGTATTTTTCTGTTCTTTTTTGAATCTCCAAATCCATTTAATATCACTAATGCTTGTTTCTCAAAAACATACTCTGATGTGTCAATAATGATTACTTCTTGAGCATATATACTATTAAATAGTAACCAAAAGATTAATGTGTAAATTAATTTCTTCATGGCACAAAAATAAAGTATCAGAATTAAAATGTTATGCTAAGCATAGTTTCTCAAAAAAGTTCGAAATAAGGACCGAGAGGCCCGCCAAAATAAACCCGTTTTTCAAGTGGTTTTTTATTATTCCCTCACAACTTTAATATAATGTACTTGTAAATCATTAATCTTTATTGAGATGAAATAATGTCCATTAGGAAGATTTTTATGAGGTTCCCATGATACATGATATTTCTCAGGAGCTAATATTTGTTCATTAAGAGTAGCTACTATCTGACCTCTAATATCATATACAGATATACCAACCTTTGCTTTCTGAAAAACACCATAATTTATTTCGATACGATCAGTAAATGGGTTAGGGTTTGCACTATAAATAATCCCTTTGTCAAGATGAATATTATTAGTTCCAACCGGAACACCATTACCATCAATTATAATATCCCAAGTTCCTTCAAGATCTCCATTAGAATTTGATACTAAAGGAATAATACGATTAGTAGCATCAAATGCTCCACTAGTTATTGAAGCAGCTGCATCTGTTGGTATATGAGGGTCTCCTTGAAAATAAAGTTGAGTTATTAATGCATTAAACCCTGGAGGGGTTATTTTAAAATGTATATGTGATGGTCTAAAAGTAGCCCCATTCAAATACAGCCCAGGTTTAATTGACTCAAAAACATAAAAACCCTGACTATTTGTACTGATTTTTCCTCTCAGATTATATCCTATATTATCATAACCTCCTGAGTCATTAGCATGCCAGATATCAATCTCAGTATTTGGGATAACTTCTAAACAATCAAGATTATATACTTGACCACTAATAATAATACGCGTACCAACTTCACTTATATCCGCAAGCTGATTATTTTGAATTAATGGGGCATTTGCTGTGTAAAATGGACCTTGTCCATATGCGTCTTCAGTAGATTGGTCGCATAAACTCATAGACTTTTTCATGCTTAATGAAACTGGAGAAGAAGTAGATTGGAGAATAATTGGAAAGGCTGCAATAGATAATACTGATAAAGAAGTATTCTTTAAAAACTGCCTTCTATTGTCTTTTTTATTTTCTTTCATAAATAAACTTATTCAAAAATACAGAAAAAAATACTACGATTATAATTAATTCAAAAAGTTCGAAATTAGGACTGTAAGGTCCACTCAGAACAAATCCACTCAATTGAGTGGGTTTTTATTCTTCAAGAAAACGGAAGAAGAAATATTCTATTCCAATAAGTTATCTAAATTTTTTAGATAACTTAGGGTTAATTATGAATTATGAAAACTATTTAATAAATTTACACAAAATTATTCCATTTTGAGTTGAAGGCATACGATAACTGAATAATCAGAAAACCCAAATAATTTCTTAAGTTTGTTTTTAGTAAATTGATTAGCGGTGCAAAAAACTAACTAATTTCTCAACTGCCTTACCCCTATGGCTTATTGCCCCTTTATCAACTTTATTCATTTCAGCAAAAGTTAGATCATATCCCTCTGGTATAAAAATTGGGTCGTAACCAAAACCCTCTACTCCACTTTTTGTTTTTGTCATACTTCCCTTACACTCACCTTCAAATAAAGTTGCTTCACGGTTAATAATAAGTGCGATTACGGTTCTGAATTTTGCTGTTCTATTTTCCTCTCCTGTTAATTTTTTAAGTACTTTCTGCATATTATCTTCAGCATTGCAATCTTCCCCAGCATAACGGGCAGAATAAACGCCAGGTTCGCCACTAATTGCATCAATTTCTAAGCCGGTATCATCAGCAAAACAATTAAAGCCATAATGGATATTTACATATTGTGCTTTTTGCAAAGCATTTTCTTGAAGTGTTGGTTTTGTTTCAGGCAACTGCTCATTGCAATTAATATCCTTCAAACTCAATATCTCAATTCCAGTAGGGATTAAAGATCTAATTTCAGATAATTTATTAGAGTTGTTGGTTGCAAAAACTAGTTTCATTTTTTGTATTTTTGGCAATATTAATAATTTTGCTTGTATGATAGAGAAAGACCTTAATAACTTTATAAAAAATGCACTTATTGAAGATGTTGGTGATGGAGATCATTCCTCATTAGCAAGTATCCCAAAAAATACTACAAATAAAGCACATTTATTAGTAAAGGATAACGGAATTATTGCCGGAATAGAACTAGCAAAAATGATTTTTAATGAAGTAGATGAATCCTTAACTATTGAACAATTTTTGCAAGATGGAGATAAAGTTGAATTTGGTGATATTGCTTTTATTGTTAAGGGGAATTCCGTCTCTATTTTAACAGCTGAACGCTTAGTACTTAATTGTATGCAACACATGAGTGCAATTGCAACAAAAACAGCTTATTTAAATTCCTTAATCTCTGATACAAAATGTAAATTATTAGACACCCGAAAAACCACTCCTCTTAACCGTACTATTGAAAAATGGGCCGTTAAAATTGGTGGAGGGGTAAACCATAGATTTGGGCTATATGATATGATTATGATAAAAGACAATCATATTGATTTTGCTGGAGGGATTGCAAAAGCTATTCAGAAAACAAAAAAGCATCTTATTGAAAATAACAAAAACCTTGAAATAATTGTTGAAGCAAGAAATCTTGATGAAGTAAATAAAATTCTAAATGAAGGGGGAATTAAACGAATTCTACTTGATAATTTTGATTATGAAACAACTAAAAAAGCTATTGAAATAATAGGGGGTAAATATCAAAGCGAATCAAGTGGAGGAATAACAGAAGAAACTATTGCTGAATACGCAAAATGTGGAGTAGATTTTATATCTGTTGGTGCCCTCACCCACTCTGTACTTAATTTTGATTTAAGCTTAAAATCCATATAAATGATACAATTCATCCTAAATATTGCCAAAAAAATAAAGCCATTAGGTTTTTCAGGGCTTAGTGTTTATGATGTAACCATTTTTTTTTGGAAAGGATTAGTTGAAGGAGCAATTACAACTAGAGCTTCTTCATTAGCATTTAATTTTTTCTTGGCATTCTTTCCTTCAATCATTGTATTTTTCACGCTTATCCCTTACATCCCAATTGCTGGCTTGCAGGAAACTCTCATGGAATTATTATCAGTTGTTTTACCGCCATCAACCAATGAAATTACTTTCAACACTCTTGATGATATAATTAATAACCCTAGAGGAGGGCTGCTTTCTATTGGTTTTATTTTAGCCCTTTATTTTTCTGCCAATGGTATGAGTTCCTTAATTGAGGCTTTTAATTCTTCTTACCATATAAATGAATACCGTTCATTATTAAGGCAAAAAGCACTTTCCTTAACCTTAACTTTTTTTCTTGCTTTGCTTTTAATTATTTCAATTGGGCTTATTATCTTTGGGAAAGTAGCTGTTAATTACCTTACTAATTTTGAAATTATCAGTAAATTTTCGGCTGACTTAATACTATATGGAAAATGGTTTGTGATGCTCGCTATGTTATTTTCAGGTATTGCAATTCTATTTCATTTCGGACCTGCTACTACAAAAAAATGGAAGTTTTTTACGGCTGGCTCCATACTAGCTACCTTGGGAATTATCATCACCTCTATTGGCTTTAACTATTACATCAATCATTTTGCGCAATACAATAAGGTTTATGGCTCTATTGGAACTCTAATGATTATTTTAATCTGGATGTATTTTAACTCTATAATTTTATTAACTGGATTTGAACTAAACGCGAGTATTTCAAATGCCAAGGAAAAAGGATAGGATTTAGAATAGGAATTGTAAATTCGCGACCAATATATTTTAAAATTATGAAAAACACTTTACTTATTGTTACGCTTTTATTAAGCACATTAACATTTGCTCAAGATTCATTATTGAATTCAACTATTGATTCTGTATTCTTAAATCAAGAAAAATATAATCCTCTTGCAGTCCCAAATACTTATCAGAATACTGATAATCCTAATTATTGGAAAAATAAAATGCCTCATAAGGCTTATTGGCAACAAGATGTTGATTATACTATCATAGCAAATATTGATGAAGAAACTGATATAATAACTGCTACTGAGCAATTAACTTATACTAACAATTCACCTGATGAATTGGATGTTGTTTATTTCCATTTATATCAAAATGCATTCCAACCAGAATCATATTTAGATGAATTACAAAAACAAAATAGAAAATCAACTATATATGGTGAATATGAAAAACAAAAATTGGGAACAATAATTGACCTAATTACTATAAATGGGGAAAAAGTACAAACTGAATTAGATAATTCAATTCTGAAAGTTTACTTGCCTGAAAGTTTACAATCAAATGAAAGCGTTACCTTTTATATTAAATTTAAATCTTATTTTGATGATGGAGGAAATACTAGAAGAAGGATGGATCTATTTAATTCTTGGGGTTACAAACACTATAATGGTGTGCATTGGTATCCAAGAATTTGTGTGTATGATGCAAAATTCGGCTGGACAAAGGACCAGCATTTAGGTAAAGAGTTTTATGGTGATTTTGGAGCATTTGATGTAGAGTTAACTTTTTCATCTGATTTTGTAGTTGAGGCAACTGGGTTTTTACAAAATCGTGAGCAAGTTTTACCAAAAGACCTAAGAGAAAAACTAGATATAAAAAACTTTAAAGATAAGATCTGGAATTCTACACCATCAGTTATTACACCTTATAAAAAAGGAGAAAGAAAAACATGGAGGTATCATGCTGAAAATGTACATGATTTTGCATTTACAGCTGATCCAACATATAGAATTGGGGAGGCTTGGTGGAAAGATAAAGTTTGTTATTCTTTAGTTCAAGAGCCACATGCTAGTAAATGGCAAAATGCTGCAGATTTCTCTGCAAAAGTTATTCAAGTTTATTCGGAAGATATTGGAATGTATACTTATCATAAAATGATAGTTGCTGATGCAAGATCTGGAATGGAATACCCAATGATTACTTTAGATGGTGGTGGTGATCCTGGTTACAGGGGGTTATTAGCACATGAAATTGGACATAACTGGTTTTTTGGACAAATTGGTAACAATGAAACATATCGTGCTCTTTTAGATGAAGGGTTTACTCAATTTTTAACCGCATGGTCAATGATTGCAATTGATGGTGAATATATTATTGAAGATAAAACTACAAACAAATATAAAGCCCGTTTTGATAAGCCTACAAAAGTAATTGATAGCAGAGTTTATTATTCATATATTAATGATGCTACAAAATACAATGATCCTGTAATTTCAACGCATTCTGATGGTTTTAATGGCGCCTTACGACATGGTGGTGGCTATAGGCATGTGTATTACAAAACTGCATCAATGCTTTATAATTTACAATATGTTTTAGGAGATGAATTATTTTTAAATGCAATGAAATACTACTTTGCCACCTGGAAGATTGCTCACCCTTACAATGAGGATTTTAGAAATGCAATTATTCAGTACACAAAAGTAGATTTGAATTGGTTTTTTGATCAATGGCTAGAAACACAAAAACGTATTGACTACTCTGTAAATGTAAAAGGAAATACAGTAACTTTTAACAGAAAGTCACGAATGCAAATGCCTATTGATTTCACTGTCATTGCAAAGAATGGTGAAACTTATAATTATCATATACCTAATAATTGGTTTGTAAAAAAAACTGATGCAACAGTTTTACCTAAATGGCATGGATGGGACTTAATTCATCCTGAATATTCAACTATTATAGAGATACCCTCTGGAATACAAGAAGTTATTATTGATCCTACTAATCGATTAGCAGATGCTTATATGCCAGATAATAATTCAAAATGTAACACTACATTCAACTTTGACAATCAATTATGGGAATACCCAGATTGGAAAAATTATGAAATAAAATATCGTCCTGATATATGGTGGAATAATTATGATGGAGTAAAAGTGGGACTAAATTTAAATGGAGGTTATCTAAGGCATCATCATTTATTTGATGCAAGTGTTTGGTTTAATACTGGAACTATGCAAAAGGATAGTATTTCAAATCCTAATGATTATGATTATTACTCTTATCAATTAGATTATAATACTAATTTGGATAAGATCTCATTACATAGCCGTTTAAAATTAAAATCCCAATTTTTAGCAGGATTACATACAAATAAAATAAGTATAGAAAAATCTGACAGCAAAGGAAATAATAAACTTACTGTTGACTTTTTATCACTTTACCGAACTAATAGCAACTACCTTATAAATAGCGGTTGGGAAGCTAAAAAAATGAATAACAGGATTGATGTAAATCTTGAACATAAATACAAATATTTATATGGTAATGGTACACTAAACTTACTACTTCAATCCTCTGCATTAGGTAGTGCTTATGACTATAACAAATTAGAAAAATTAAAAATAAATACTAGAGCATACTTTCAGTTAGGTACGGGTAATAATTGGGCAGAAGAAAGTAAATTAGGTTTGGCAGGAGCAAATAATGAAGAAATGATGGGCTCTAAGTTTACTAGAGCTGAAGGAATCATTTCATCCGATTACATGAGCTATGATTATACAACAAATTATTTCCATGCTGCAGGAGGATTAAACTTAAGAGGATATACTGGCTACCTTGCACCTGAATTTAATGAAGATGGAACTATCTCTTCATATAACTATAATGGAACAAGTGGCGCTGCTTTCAATACTGAAATTGATTTTACAGCTTATTTTCCTTATTCAATTCGTAGCAAGAATATCTCTTCTTATCTATTTGCTGATGCAGGGATTATAAGCAATGAACAGTTAAATAAAGAAAATTTTACAGATGTATTTACAGATATAAGAGCAGATGCAGGTATTGGTTTCACTTATACATTCAGAAATTTTGGACCACTTGAAACAGTAAGGCCTTTAGGCAGCTGATGAAGACTTTTTACAAATGAGATGGCTAATAGGTATCAATAGAGCATTTTAATGAAAAAAATACTAGTAACTGGAGGAGCGGGATATATTGGTTCGCATACTGTAGTTGAATTAATTGAAGCTGGCTACACTCCTATTATAGTAGATAACTTGTGCAATACATCCATCCAGAATATTCAGGGTATAGAAAAGATTATTGACAAAAAAATAAAATGGCATAATACTGATTGCACTGATAAATCAGCAATGGATAAGGTATTTGCTGAAGAAGGAAAAATGGAAGGCGCCATTCACTTTGCAGCTTATAAAGCGGTTGAGGAATCAGTACAAAACCCACAAAAGTATTACGACAATAATATGGGATCTTTAAAGGTGCTCTTGCAATGCATGCAGGAGAATAGTGTTAAGAATATTATCTTCTCTTCATCTTGCACCGTATATGGAATGCCTGATGTATTACCTGTTGATGAGAGTGCTCCATTTAAAAAAGCAGAATCTCCTTATGGAGAAACAAAACAGCTTTGTGAAAAGATGCTAAAGGAAGATTCTTGCAATAGTGTTGCTCTCAGGTATTTCAATCCTATTGGTTCGCATAGTACAGCTTTAATTGGTGATTGTTCTGCTGATAGGCCAAGTAATTTGGTGCCTATTATTACAGAAGTAGCAATTGGTAAGTGCAAAAAAATTACTGTTTTTGGTGATGACTACAATACTCCTGACGGCACTTGTATTCGTGATTATATTCATGTAGTTGATTTAGCAAAGTCGCATGTAAAAGCTATGGATTTTTTAATTAATAATCCTGGGAAACATGCCTTTAATGTAGGTACAGGAATTGGAGTAAGTGTACTAGATGCCATTAAAGCTTTTGAACAGATAAACAAATTAAGCATCAATTATTCTATAGGCCCAAGGCGTGATGGAGATATTGAACAAATATATGCGAACGGTAGCTTGGTAAAAGAAAAATTAGGCTGGGAAGCACAAGAAACTCTAGAACAAGCAATGATCTCTGCTTGGGCTTGGGAGAAGAAAAAGCGTTAATGTTTAAAGTCAATACCTACCAACAAATAAAATGATGTTTTTTATTAAAATGAATTATTACTACATTGCATCTTTAGAGTTTACTGAAATAATGACTAAACAATCATGGATCCAGATATTATAGTTCGGAATAAAAAAAATAAGATTCTTGTTATAGGCCCTTCTTCATCTGGTAAAAGCACATTAATGCATGAATGGATTGCCAAGGGTTTAGCAAATAAAAAAGAGATTTGCTTTGCATATCAATACAATATAATAAAAAAATATACAACAAGAATTTTTCATTATAACCTATTAAAGTGTTGTGAAGATAATAATTCATCAGATATAAATACTGATAAATTACTAGAAAAAATATTAACTATAAAACCATTATTTGTATACATCTTATTTACAAATGAAGAAGAATTAGAAAATAGAATCTCGAAAAGAAGATATAATGAATATGAATTTTTTAATAAGAAAAAACCATATAAAAGAGAAAAACGACTAGAAATATCAAGAAATTGTAATTATATTGAATTATATAAATCATTAATTCAATTATTAGAAAGAAAGGAGATTAATTATAGTATACTTGATTCTACTAAGCCTAAATTTACCAAAATAACTTATGACAAAATATACTAAAGAACAAATTGAAAAAATAATCTCTGAACACAAATTTGAATATCAAAAAATCGAATTACCCTACGATCTATCAACGCCAGGCTCAGAAAGAGATACTGATTTAGATAAAATTCTATCAGGAGTTATAGAAAATAAATCTGTACTTGATATAGGAAGTGCTTATGGCTATTTCTGTTTTGAAGCTGAAAAAAGAGGAGCTTCATATGTTTGCGGTACTGAACTTAAAGAACATAGATTTAAAGGAGCAGAATTATTAAAAGATATAAAAGATAGTGCAGTTGATTTTCTGAATTTTGATATATTAGAAAAGCCGATTAATAAGCGATTTGATATAGTATTGCTTTTGAATGTTATACATCATCTTGAATATCCCATTTATTTTCTTAAGTTATTAAGTGAGCTATGCAATGATAGACTTGTGATAGAGTTTCCTACTACAAATGATACAATTTTTAATAGAAAATCTGACAATAGTTATAAGGTGAAATTAACTAGACTACTAAAAAGAAAACTAGGGATTGATTTAAATAATAAAACTAAAAATGATTTAGCGTCATTGCCATTAATAGGGGTTAGCTTAATGAAAGAGAAAGGTCAAACTTTTGTCTTTAATGAGTCTGCATTAGAAAGAATTCTTATTCAAAACAGTAAATTATTTAAACGAGTTGAGTTTTTTGATTCTAATTTTTCAGAAGAAAGAAAAATTGCTGTATTTTATAAATAAATTATGATTCTCGTTTCACCACAGAATCTTGAGGATAAACAAAATTATATTTCGGGCCTTCTAACATTTTTTCTAAATATTCTATTGCTAAAAAATTACAAATCTCTTTTAAATATTTTTCACTATTATTTACCAAATCAACAAAGGTTAAACTACAAGCTCCTTCATTTTTCAATTGATTAATTATTTTCATTCCACTCTCCCATTCTCTTTCGGCTTGCTTCTTAGTTTGTCCCGCTCTTTTCATCATACTACTAACAGATGATTCTTTATCTCTTTCAATAGTGATAAAAACTGCTCCTTCTTTTTTATAATCTTCAATGGACATAACTGATGTTGGGAAAGGTCGTACTAAATGATGTCTATTTTCTTGATTAAAATCTAAGTTTACTATCCGATTAATCAGGTGTCCCCATTTACTTGATCTTTTATTTTTTCTTATCTGCCGATATGCCAGTAACTTATTGCCATTCCACTGCTTACCAATTAACTTTAAAGAATCCTGTGTGACAGACTCAAATAACATATTTATTTCAGGATGTCTTCCTAGCATGCTTGCTAATAAAGTTGTACCTGTTCTTTGTAAACCTATTACTACAAATAATTTCATGTCGTTTATTATCCGAAAATTTTAAAATATCGTTTCACAATTTTTGACCCTACGAATGTAGTAATTAAATATAAGATAGTTTTTAATTCTATTCTTGATTTTAAAAGATATACTCTTGCCAATCTCATGTTTCCAATCAAGTAATAATATCTTCCCATGCTTCCATTTATTCTTCTTTCTGCAAGTTTAACCTCTTTTTTATACTCACTTTTATATTTAGCAACAGACTGAAGTGAATACTGATAATCATTAATTCTATACTGCTGATTTAAAGATAAATTTGAACCATCCACTTTTCTTAGATATAAAGCAGCACAAACTTCAACTGATTTTTGATTGTTAAACAATTTTAATACCCAATCAAAATCTATCATACCGTATTGCTCCTCAAATAAAATATGTTTTAAAGAAGAGCAGAACATTATACTACCTAAATAAGTTTGTTGCCCAACTTTACTTTTGGTTAATTTACTGATAAAAGTTTCGTTTTTTTCATAGAGAATATACCCTACATTATCTACAGAATTATTCACCCTAGATACTTCCTTTGGCAAGGATTTATCTGACAGAGTATAACCTGAACTAATAATTGGAGCTAAATCAACTACCGCTAATAATTGTATAATTCTATTCGAAAACCAAATATCATCATGATCTGCAATACAAATATAATCTCCTGTACATATTGAAAGTGCAATATTTCTACCATGATTTGGCCCTCCAGTATTCTTACTAGTAAACTGAAAGTTTATGTTATTCTTAAGTAAGATAGCTTGAGTAGCATCTGTAGAGCAATCATCAACAACTAATAATTCAAGTTCAAATAATTCATCTCTCCCTTCTTGTTTATGAATGGAATCTACTACCTTCTGAATTTGATTTTCAGAATTATATGTTGTTAAGATAACACTAACTTTAATCATTATCTAGAAATCTTTTTCTAACCTCAATTATTAGCTCATTAATATCCTCAGACAACTTAAAATACATTATAGCCGGAATAACTAAGATGAATACGACTATTGATTTCCAAATAATATCTACAAAAGCATAGCTGGAATCAGGAAGAAAATCAAGCGTAAAAAACATTACAAATAATAGCAGGATTGTTTTGATTGTTTGCAAACTAAAAGGATGCATATTCATCTTTACTTTTATCAGAATTAATCTAATAAGATTAAATAGAGAAATAGAGATTGCTGTTGCCATAGCAGCTCCATCAATACCGTACTTTAGTATTAAAAAATAATTGGTTATAACAGTTGTCAAAACTAGAATTGCATTTGTATATAAATCATATCTGTAATATTTTGAATTTACAATAATAGTACCGTTAATACCAGTTATCATATTAAACAACTGGGCTATAGAAATATAAAAAACAACCCACTTCCCTCCTTGAAATTTTGCAGGAAGTAAAGAAAAAATCTCATCAATATTCAACCAAATGCACAAAAATAAAACGCCAGCTATTATCAGCTGATTGATAGATGATTTAGTATATAAAGTTTGGGTTTCCTTGTAATCTTGTTTTTCCAAAGCTTTTGCAACTAAAGGAGAAGAAATTGCGGCAATAGATTTGCCAGGAACTTTTATCGCATTTCCGATAAAGAAAGCTACTGTATAAAAAGCTACCTGTTCCAAATCAAGCATGGATCCAATCATCATCATATCAAGCCTAGTTACTAGCATTACTGATGCGCCTCCAACAAAAACAAATAACCCAAAACTTAAAATTTCTTTTAACTTCAAATCATTAACAGAGAACGATAAACTAAAACGATCATTCTTCCATTGTATCAAAAATAAGACAGCAAATTTTAAAAAATATCCAAATAAATAAATCTTAAGGAAGGTAGTGAAATCTAAATATCCAAACCAATGCAATAACAATAGTAACATGCTATAAACTTTCAAAAAAACTTCATTGATAAAGATAGGGGCAGCAGCACTTAAGAATGAACGAGAGACGGCTGTCAAGATATCATAGAATCCTATAAAAAATACCAATAGAATGATATAGAAAAAATTATCTTTAAGTAATGGACTTGCATTTAGCAATTCAAATATCTGTTGTTTAAACAAAAAATATACAAGTAGTGAAAGTATAAAACCTAATAATGGAATAATTAAGCTCAAAAAATATAATTGTCCTTTTTCTTTGATAACAGGGAAAAAGCGAACAAATGTCTTAGGAATCCCAAAAGTTGTAAAAGTTGAAACAAGAATTGCATAGGCAATCAAAATTTGTATTAATCCAAAATGCTCTGGATGATCATTAAATGCATTTGGATAAATAATCACAGTATTAATGGCGCCAATAGCCATTCCAATATAAAAGCTAATAGAATTTTTTATACTCTGATTTCTTACAATTCCCATTAGATATTATTTAATAAGTCGGATAAATCTTTAGTTAGTTTTTCTCTTGAAAAACTTTCTATATTCTCAGAATTAAAATGATTTTCATTGTTAAACAAAGCCAAAATATCATCTTTTAAATTTGTTTTATCATATGAAAAATACATTCCAGTTTTTGTTCTTTGAATTAATTTTTCAACATCACTCTCTTCTGGACCAAAAGCCAAAATGGATCTTTTTGCTGCAAAATATTCAAATATTTTTCCTGGATAATTTCCTACTCCACTTTGGGAATTAAAGAGCAATAGCAACAATACAGATGCCTCATTATATTCTGCTAAAACCTCTGCATGGCTTAAATAACCCAATTGCTTCACTTTTGTTTTTAAGTAGGGGTGAGATTCAATTTCTAAAATTACTTCTGCATCAATATTTCCTGACAAATGAATTGCCAATTTATCATTGAACTCAGTATTTTCTTCACATAAACTATTGAGTGTTTTCCATAAATGCTTAGGGTTTCTTAAATGATTTAACAAACCATAATGTCCAATAATAAATTTATCATTGATTTTTGGTTTGCTATCAAAATCAGCAGTATCATAACCATTAGTAATTAACTCCACGCTATTGGCTCCTAAGCGTTTCAAGTCCTTCACCCAAGTTTCACTAACGGTTAAAGTTACATCAGTATTTTTTAGTACTTGTTTCTCTAAATCCTGATGCTTTTTTTTTGAAGAATTAGAAAGATGAAACTCATCCAATAAATCCAACTCACTCCAAGGATCACGAAAATCGGCAATCCATTTTAAATTAGGTATTGATTTTTTCAAGCCTAAACCAATTAAATGCATAGAATGAGGAGGTCCAGTAGTTATGATATGTTCAATACCTTCTTCATTTATCTTTTTGAGCAATACTTTAATAGAAGGTTTTACCCAATATATTTTTGGATCTGGAATAAAAACATTTCCTCTTACCCAATTTAATACTTTATTCTTTAAAGATTTCTTATTTGAGATTACCCCAGCACTTTGGCTTTTTCCTGCTTTTCCGAATAATTTATCTTTTAGTGCATAAGGCTCCCAAACTGATGTTTTCCATATTTCTGCTTCCACAGGAATATCCTTACATAAAGCCTCATCTTTTACTTCAAAATAAGGATTTTCAGGCGTATAAATTATGGGTTGCCAATTATTTTTGGGTAAATATTTTGTGAATTTTAACCACCTTTGCACTCCTGAACCACCAGCTGGCGGCCAATAATAAGAAATGATGAGAACCTTTTTCATTCTTTATTTAAATTCTTTGTAAGATACAAATCCTAAAAGAAGTAATAAAATAATTGAACTAGCATAAGCCACGGTTTCACCAGTAGAATAAGAATTTGGCTCAAATTTAAATTCTACTGTATGATTACCAGCAGGAACTTGCATGCCTCTAAGCACATAATTCGCCCTAAAGTGAGGTGTTAACTTATTATCCACATAAGCATTCCATCCTTTATTGTAATAGATTTCAGAAAAAATTGCTATTCCATCATTTGTTGAAGAAGAATTGTATTTCAAATAGTTGGGTTTGTACTCCGTTAAAACAATACTTGCTGATGTATTATCTAACCCCTCCATCATTTGCTCACTAAACCTTGCATCAACAATAGCTGTAATTGCAGGGATAAATCCATTTAAAGCAGCAATTTCTGCATCAGCATTAGCAACAATATTAATTTCATTTACAAACCAAGCATTACCCATTGTTGCAGGATTTTGCTGTGCTTGTCCTTTTGGCGTAATAAAATACTTAGCGTTTAACATATTCAATACTGCCATATTTCCTTTTGCAATATGATTTTCAATAAGTTCTTGATAACGCTTTAATTTTGCTCCATGATAACCACCAATTGATTTATGAAAATAAGAAGTACTAGCATCATTAAAAGTACTTACGCTCTGATTAAATACTCTGAAATTAGGGTCTTTATCTCTTAATATCTGTTGATCAGCTTGAGTTGCTTGATATGGCACCTCTACCTTACGTTTTCGTGCAAAATTATCATCATTCAAATATCTTTTGTTTACAGTCCACATATCAGCCATAATTAAAACCCCAACAATTAATATAACATATTTACTACTGAGTTTATTTTTTAAGAACATCCATATTACTCCAAAAGTAAGGTAAATAAAAAGAAAGGAACGCCAAGCATCAGCACTTAAAAGCCCAGCTCTATCCGCTTGTAAGGCATCAATTGGCCATCCACTTTTTGCAAGACTAGCATCTTGAGCTCCAACAAAGTCAAAAAACAATGATGGAATTAATGCAAATAAAAGCGATAAACCACCAACAATATAGAACGCTATTTGTAATGGCTTTTTCCTTTCATTTTGAGATTTATCAGAAATTAAGAACTTATTTAAGGCTACAAAGCCTAAAAGAGGGATAGTAAATTCTGCAATCACTAATATCATGGATACTGCCCTAAACTTATTATATCCAGGGAAATAGTCCAAGAATAAATCAGTAAGTGGCATAAAATGCTTACCCCAAGCTAGCATAATAGATAAGATAGTTGCTAATAATATCCAAACTCTCATTTCTGATTTTACAAATAGTAAACCAAGAATAAATAGGAAAATAACTATTGATCCTGCATAAGTAGGCCCAGAAGTAAATGGCTGATTACCCCAATAAAGAGGTAATTGCTTAATGAGCTGTTTAGCATTTGACGTTTTTTTTCTTAATTCTTGATAAGTTTCAGAATCAGTAGTTAATGCTCCTTGTGAAGCCCCTCCATAAAAATTAGGAATAAGTAGCGTAAAACTTTCAGCAATTCCATAACTCCATGAGGTAGCATAATCTTTATCCAAACCAGAAGTTTTATTATCTAAATTAGTAGTTAATTCCGACTTCCCTCTTGTACTTTCTGCCCCATATTCCATTGTTGTAGCAAGACGAGTCATTGCTGTACCAGAAGCTAATAAAGCCGCTAATACCAACATTCCAGATCGCTTTGCAAAATCAGGAAGATTGTTTGCTTTTAAATCTTTTATAAACTGAACTACACCTATTAAAAGTAATATCAGCACTAAGTAATAAGTAATTTGCAAATGATTCGCATACAATTCCAAGGCCACTGTAAGAGCAGTGAGCACTCCTCCTAACAACATACGCCCTCTGTAAGTATAAAGCACTGCTGCCACTACCATTGGCAGGTAAGCAATAGCCAGTGCTTTTGTCATGTGCCCAGCCATAATGATAATAAAGAAGTAAGAGGAAAATGCAAACGCAATTGCGCCAACTGCAGATAAGCTATAATCGACTTTTAAACTAAGCAATAATAAGTAGAACCCTAACAAATACAAAAATAACAGATTGGCTGGCCTTGGGATTCCTAATGATAAAGCTTTCGACACATATTGAATTAGATTGCCATTCGATCTTGTAGATATTTGATAAGCTGGCATACCGGAGAACATTGAGTTTGTCCAAAGAGCTTCATCTCCAGTAGCTTCACGAAAATCTACAACTTCCTTACTCATCCCTTTATGATGAGTAATATCAGGCATATCCAACATTTTACCTTCTAGAACTGGTGAGAAATAGACAAAAGAGATTCCAACAAATAATAGTATTACTATCAAGTGTGGGCTTAGTTTTTTTAGTTGCTCCATAATTATATTTTATTCTTCAACTTCTTCAAAATCGACATAATCCCCTACTCCATCTGATTTTGTTTGTGTTGAAGGCTTTGTTTTTTTAAGAGTCACCTTTCCTTCCGGTTGAACAGGATTTTGTGGATTTTCATATTGCTGATTGAATTGTCCTTTGAAACGATCTTGCATTTTATTGGTAAACCGTTTTAATAAAATTGGCGCAAATATTCTAGTCAAAAGCTTTAATACATAAGAAATGAAGAAAAACCAAAATAGAAATTTTACTAAGCCTACTAACATATTATTTACTTAAATATAAGTTTCGTTCAGAATATACTTTTTTAAAGTAATCATCCTGTAAATCATCAATAAAATAAATTGCCTCTCCTGTCGATTTCATTTCTGGACCTAATTCTTTGTTTACATTAGGAAATTTATCAAACGAAAACACCGGAACCTTTATTGCATAACCACCTTTGGTAGGGCTAAAGTCAAAATCAGTTATTTTGTTTTCCCCTATCATTACTTTTGCTGCATATTTTACATAAGGTTCATCATAAGCCTTTGCAATAAAGGGTACAGTACGGGATGCTCTTGGATTAGCTTCAATGACATACACCACTTCATCCTTAATGGCAAACTGAATATTAATTAATCCAACCGTTTCCAAAGCAACCGCAATTTTATTGGTAATATCAATCATTTGCTGACGCACATTATCGCTCAAATCAAAAGTTGGCAATACTGCATAAGAGTCTCCTGAATGAACACCACAAGGTTCAATATGTTCCATCATTCCAATAATATATACATTCTTTCCATCACAAATTGCATCAGCTTCTGCCTCAATTGCTTTGTCTAAATAATGGTCTAAAAGCACTTGATTCCCAGGCATATCTTTCAATAAATTAACAATATGATGCTCTAACTCCTCTTCATTAATTACAATCTTCATGCCTTGCCCACCTAAAACATAAGAAGGACGAACTAAAATTGGAAAATTTAAGGTTTTTGAAATTTCAATAGCCTGCTCAGCTGTTTCTGCAACCGCAAATTCTGGGTATGGAATATTATTTTCTTTAAGCAGTTCTGAGAATCTTCCTCTATCTTCAGCAACATCTAGTGCATTGTAAGAAGTTCCCATAATTTTAATTCCGTAACGATCTAGCTTTTCAGCTAACTTAAGAGCTGTTTGTCCTCCTAGCTGCACAATAACTCCTTCAGGTTTTTCATGGAGAATGATATCATAAATATGTTCCCAAAAAACAGGTTCAAAATAGAGTTTATCAGCCGTGTCAAAATCAGTAGAAACCGTTTCAGGATTACAGTTAATCATGATGGATTCATAGCCACATTCTTTTGCTGCTAACACTCCATGCACACAAGAATAATCAAACTCAATTCCTTGTCCAATTCTATTTGGCCCTGAACCTAAAACAATAATCTTTTTCTTGTCACTTGATATGCTTTCATTTTCAGCAAATTGCTTACCATCAACCTCTTTTGGCATTTCAAAGGTAGAGTAATAATAAGGGGTTTTGGCAGTAAATTCAGCTGCACAAGTATCTACTAATTTGTAAACTCTTTTGATATTTTCAATATTACGCTTTTCATACACTTTGCTTTCCAAACATTGAACTAAATAAGCAATTTGTCTGTCAGCATACCCCTTCATTTTTGCTTCCAACAACAAATCCGTTGGGATGGTATCAATAGTATAGTTTTCAATTTCTTTTTCCAACACTACCATTTCTTCAATTTGCTGCAAGAACCAATAATCAATTCTTGTTATTTCATGAATTCTCTTTATTGGAATGCCAATACGAATAGCATCATATACTCTGAAAATGCGATCTCCACTTGCGTGTTTTAGTTCATATAAGATAGTATCCTGGTCTGTTTTCCCTTTCCCATCAGCCCCTAATCCATTACGCCCAATCTCTAAGGATTGACAAGCTTTTTGCAAAGCTTCTTGGAACGAGCGTCCAATAGACATCACCTCACCTACCGATTTCATTTGTAAGCCTAACTCAATGTTAGATCCTTTAAATTTATCAAAGTTCCATCTAGGAATTTTTACCACCACATAATCCAAAGTTGGCTCAAAAAAGGCTGATGTTGATTTTGTAATTTGATTATCCAATTCATCCAAAGTATAACCAATTGCTAATTTACTTGCAATTTTTGCAATAGGATAGCCTGTTGCTTTGGATGCTAATGCAGACGAACGTGACACTCTAGGATTAATCTCAATAGCTATTATATCTTCAGAGGAATCTGGATTTACAGCAAACTGCACATTACAACCCCCAGCAAAATCTCCAATAGAACGCATCATTTTTATTGCCATAGTACGCATTCTTTGGTAAGTAGTGTCTGCCAAAGTCATAGCGGGCGCGATAGTAATTGAATCTCCTGTATGAATCCCCATAGGGTCCAGATTCTCAATATTACAAATGATGATTACATTATCATTATCATCACGCAAAAGCTCCAATTCATATTCTTTCCAGCCTAGTACAGCTTTGTCAATTAGCACCTCATGTATAGGTGAAGCGTGTAATCCTTTGGATAATAGATCTTCAAACTCTTGTTTAGTATGCACAAATGCAGCTCCAGTCCCTCCCAATGTAAAAGAAGGACGAATAACTAGAGGAAATCCTAATTCCTGAGCTGCTTCTTTTCCTTCTAAAAATGATGTTGCAATACGAGCAGGAGCAACAGGAATATCAATTTTTTCCATTAATTCACGGAACTGTTCTCTATCTTCAGTAATATGAATTGCGGCAATATCTACTCCAATAATTTCAACACCATACTTTTCCCAAATTCCTTTTTCATCAACTTCAATACAAAGGTTTAGGGCAGTTTGCCCCCCCATTGTTGGCAATACAGCATCAATATTCCTTTCTTCTAATATTTCAATGATTGATGCGGTGGTTAAGGGTTTTAAATAAATATGATCAGCAACCACTTTATCCGTCATAATAGTAGCAGGATTAGAATTGATTAATGAAACTTCAATCCCTTCTTCACGCAATGATCTTGCTGCTTGAGATCCTGCATAATCAAATTCACAGGCTTGTCCAATTACTATAGGTCCACTACCTATAATTAATACTGATTTTAATGAATTATTTTTTGGCATTTTTTATTTATGAGTATGGCAAATTTACAATTTTTTACTTTTTGTTTTTGTACGGAATTATGAATAGATATTAACAAGAAAAGAATACAAAAAAACCTAAAAAAAAGGTGTTGCAAAAGCAACACCTTTATTATAAATATACATCATTTATTATTTATGACCAATTTCGTCAGAAACTGTTAATCGAGTTCTTCCTTTTGCTCTTCTTCTTGCAATTACTTGTTGTCCATTAGCAGTTGACATGCGATCCATAAAACCGTGTTTATTTTTTCTCTTTCTATTTGATGGTTGAAATGTTCTTTTCGGCATAACTTTATTTCTTTATAATTTCTGGGGTGCAAATATAATAGGTTTTTCTTTTTTTAACCAATATAATATGCAATTATTTTCTTCTATATTTGCTAAAAACTATTAAGCATGGAAAAACTACCAAAAATAGCACAAAAATCACCTTATATAATAGATGAAAAAGCAGGAAGAAGAGCATTTTGCACTTGCGGACTAAGTAGTAAAAATCCTTACTGTGACGGGTCCCATAAAGGAACGGGCTTTTCTCCTAAAATAATTGAACTAGAAGAAGAGAAAAAAGTAGTTTGGTGTGGCTGTAAACGCTCTAAAAAAGGTGCGTTTTGTGATGGTTCACACAAAAATCTTTAATTTACTTTATAGTCAGAATTCTTCAATCTAAATTCTGCTCGTTCTGGTTTGAAGAAAATAACATCCCAAAATCCTTTATAGTAAATATCAGTTGGTATATGTTTTCCATTGACATAATCCATATTCACTGTAATATCCATATCTAAATCCAAAAACCAATTACTGTAAACAAACTTGTATTCCCTATAAATTACTTTGAAATTCTCTTTATCAAAAAAAGACACGATATTTCTAATAAGTGTCTTTTTTTTATTTTTTTCAGATAAATCTTCTTTTGCTCTTATGCTAAATGAATAGCACTCCTTCTCCTTATAAGTTGTTTCTCCAATAATATAATCATAGTATTGTTGCATCTGAATATCAAAAATGGCTAACTTTTTTGATACCCCTCCTTTTGATTGTTCTACCCTATCAGTACCAATGGAAAAACCTACCGTTTTGGCATCTCTCATATTCTGGCTATCATCCTTATTTTTATCTTCTGATATCCTCAAGCTTACATCAATACTATCAGATGGGAAGAAAACCTCATCAAAGGCCTTAGGTGTATAAAACTTATAATTGCCATTTCGCTTAAAGATTTTTCCATTATCAATTATGGTGTCATTTACAATCCATGCTTTATTGCCATCAGAATAATGTGCTCCTACTTTCTTGAGCGTACCAATAGTTTTTCCTTTTTTATCAAATATATTTAGCTCAGACTCATAATTATGAGAGTAAAAACGCAAATGTTTAAAGCCCATATAAAAAGTTGTGTCCTTTTTTACATATCCAATAAAATCTTCTACTGAAAAACCATTATTCTCCTCTGATATCACTACATCATCCAAAAAGATAACCGGCATTAAAGTGTCCTGAGCAAAAAGAAAAGAAGAAAAGAAGATTAAAAAAAGAAAGAAAATTTTGTTCATTGAACAAAGATAAAAAAAGCCGACACCTAAGTGTCGGCTTTAGATTAGTAATTACACATAAGCCGGATTCTGTTCTCCTAAGAGTGCCATCATTTATCTAGGACAATAGTTGCCTATTACCTCAAGCTACCTACCCCTCAAGAAAAAGCGAGCAGCTCTTAAATCTTGATATACATGGTATTGCACCACATAGAGTTTACCTGGTTTCACTACAGCCGAACTGTACTTTCTTTCTGTTGCACTTGTCCATACCTTGCGGCAGATGGGCGTTACCCATTATGTTGCTCTATGGTGTCCGGACTTTCCTCTTCAATAAATTGAAGCGATAGCATCAGTAATTACTTTAGCAAAAATAAAGAATAGATTTTAGATAATAGACATTTGATGCTGGAGGATTAAATTAATTACTTTTGTGGCTATGAAATTTACGCTATTAAAGAAAGATGAGTATTCCAAAGCTAGATTAGGGAAAATTGAAACAGCACATGGCAAGATAAAGACACCCATCTTTATGCCTGTAGGGACTGCAGGAACCGTAAAAGGAGTGCATCAGCATGAACTTATTGAAGATACTTTAGCACAAATTATTTTAGGAAATACTTATCATTTATATTTACGACCAGGACTTGATATTATTGAAGGTGCCGGAGGGTTACATAAATTTATGGGTTGGGATAAGCCTTTACTTACTGATAGTGGAGGCTATCAAGTTTATTCTTTATCAGGAACAAGAAAAATCACTGAAAAAGGCGTAAAATTCCAATCACATATTGATGGAAGTTCTCACTTTTTCACTCCTGAATACGCAATAGATATACAAAGAACGATTGGCGCTGATATCATCATGGCATTTGATGAATGTACGCCCTACCCTTGCGAATATGATTACGCAAAACGATCCATGCACATGACACACAGATGGTTAAAAAGATGTTGTGAGCGTTTTGATACAACTGAAGTAAAATATGGATACAAGCAAAGTTTTTTTCCCATTGTTCAGGGTAGTGTATACAAAGATTTGCGTTTGCAATCGGCAGAAAAGATTGCAAGTTTTGAGAGAGAAGGAAATGCTATTGGCGGACTTTCAGTAGGGGAGCCACACGAAATGATGTACGAAATGACAGAAACAGTTTGCTCTGTATTACCCTGGGAAAAACCAAGGTATTTGATGGGAGTAGGAACACCAACCAATCTGTTGGAAAATATTGCTTTAGGAATAGATATGTTTGACTGTGTAATGCCAACCAGAAATGCACGAAACGGAATGCTGTTTACTTCAGAAGGCACTATAAATATGAAAAATAAAAAATGGGCAACAGATTACAGCACATTAGACTCAAGCGGAACCTCCTTTGTAGATAATACTTATACCAAAGCTTATGTACGTCACCTTTTTGCAAGCAATGAGCTTTTGGGAAAGCAGATTGCTACTTTACACAATATCCGTTTTTATTTATGGTTAATGGAAGAGGCCCAAAAACAACTTCAAGCTGGAACTTTCACTACTTGGAAAAACCAAATGGTTAAAAAATTAGACATTAGACTGTAAATGAAAAAACTCGATTGGTATATCGTTAAAAAATTCTTGGGTACTTTCTTTTTTACCCTAGCACTTATATTGCTAATTGTTATCATTTTTGACATCTCAGAAAAGATAGATGATTTCCTAGAACATGAGGTGAGTTTAAAAGCAATCATCTTTGAATATTATTTCAATTTTATCCCTTATTTCGGGAACCTGTTTAGCCCTCTATTTATTTTTATTTCGGTTATCTTTTTTACTTCAAAAATGGCAAATAATACCGAAATTATTGCCATACTAAATAGTGGAATGAGTTTTAAGCGTCTACTAAAACCCTTTATGATATCAGCTGTTATTTTAGGGGCACTCTCTTTTATTTTAGGAAATTTCATCATCCCCCCTTCCAATAGTAAGCGTATTAATTTTGAAAATAAATATATAAAAAACAAGCGCTATTCTAGTGCCAAAAACATACATATGCAATTACAGCCCGAACAATATATGTACATGGAGAGTTTTAGCTCTACCAGAAATATTGGCTATAAATTCACTTTGGAAAATTTCAAAGATGGAAAATTGCAATCCAAGTTAAAATCGGATTATGTACAATACGATACGCTAAGCCATAAATGGATAATTAACAAATATGAAATTAGGGAATTTAAAACAACTGGAGAGATTATAACAACTGGCGCTAAAATTGATACAAGTCTTAACCTTAGCCCATATGATTTTACTAAGCGAAAAAGCTTAGTTGAAACCATGAATATATTTGAGCTGAACGATTATATTGCTAAAGAAGAACTAAAAGGAAGTGAGCAAATTATCTATCATAAAATTGAAAAACACAAAAGAATTGCTTTTCCTTTTGCTTCTATAATTCTTACCCTTATTGCTGTTGCTATTGCTAGTTGTAAAATTAGAGGAGGAGTAGGTGTGCACCTAGGAATTGGTATTCTGATTGCTTTTACTTACATCCTCTTTATGCAAGTAAGTACCACTTTTGCCACTAACAGCAATTTAGCGCCTGCATTAGCTGTTTGGATACCTAACCTCTGCTACATGGTGTTGGCTGGAATATTGCTTTATAAGGCGCCTAAGTAATTTAATTTCTTTTTAGTTTGCGATATTTAATTCTTGTAGGAGAGATATCACCTAGTCGTTTTTTACGGTTTTCCTCATAATCAGAATAACCACCCTCAAAATACACCACATTGGAATCTCCCTCAAAAGCAAGAATGTGTGTGCATACTCTATCTAAGAACCATCTATCGTGAGAAATAATTACCGCACAACCTGCGAAATTATCCAAACCTTCCTCCAAAGCTCTTAAGGTGTTTACATCCAAATCATTGGTTGGCTCATCTAGTAAAAGCACATTAGCTTCTTGGCGTAAAGTCATAGCTAAGTGCAAGCGATTACGCTCCCCACCGGAAAGCACTCCTATTTTTTTATTTTGATCAGAACCATTAAAATTAAATTTTGCTACATAGGCTCTTGAGTTCATTAGTTTACCACCAACATTTACTTGCTCCTGCCCTCCTGTAATTTGTTCCCAAATGGTTTTTTCCATATCAATCTCGACATGTTGCTGATCAACATAAGCAATCTTTACCGTTTCACCAACTTTAAAAATTCCTGAATCAGCAGTCTCTTGCCCCATAATCATACGGAACAAAGTAGTTTTTCCTGCTCCATTTGGACCTACAATACCTACAATTCCTGCTGGTGGTAATTTGAACTCCAAGTTTTCATACAACAGCTTATCGCCAAAGGCTTTTGACACACTTTCTGCATCAATTACATTAGCCCCTAACCTAGGTCCTGGCGGAATATATAATTCAATTTTATCTTCTTTCTGCCTCCCTTCATTACCTAGTAATTTCTCATAATTACTCAAACGAGATTTGGATTTTGTACGCCTTCCTTTTGGCGACATACGCACCCATTCCAACTCACGCTCCAAGGTTTTTCTTCTTTTGCTTTCTGTTTTTTCTTCTTGGGCTAATCGTTTTGATTTTTGTTCCAGCCATGCTGAATAATTTCCTTCCCAAGGAATCCCTTCTCCTCTATCCAGTTCCAAAATCCAACCCGCTACATTATCCAGAAAGTATCTATCGTGAGTGATGGCGATTACAGTTCCTTTATATTCAGAAAGATGCTGTTCCAACCATAAAACTGATTCGGCATCCAAGTGATTGGTTGGCTCATCCAATAATAAAATTTCTGGTTCTTGCAATAACAAACGGCAAAGTGCAACTCTTCTTCTTTCGCCACCTGATAATACTGAAATTTGAGTCTCAGATTCTGGACATCTTAAAGCATCCATTGCAATATTTAATTTGGTATCAATATCCCAAGCGCCTAAAGCCTCAATTTTATCTTGCAAAATCCCTTGCTCCTTCATCAATTTTTCCATTTTATCAGCATCCTCATAATTTTCAGGAAGTCCAAAGTCATCATTAATTTCATTATAATCAGCAAGGGCGTCCACCGCTTCCTGCATTCCTTCTTTTACAATCTCAATTACCGTTTTGCTATCATCCAACTTTGGTTCTTGTTCCAAATAACCAACCTTATATCCTTCAGAAAAAGTAATATCACCTTGATAAGATTTTTCAACGCCTGCAATTATTTTTAAAAGAGTAGATTTGCCTGAACCGTTTAAGCCAATAATGCCAATTTTGGCACCATAAAAAAAAGAAAGGTAAATATCCTTTAATACTTGTTTGTTATTGTTATTGAAGGACTTAGAAAGTCCAGCCATTGAAAAAATTATTTTCTTATCGTCTGACATATTTTATTATTTTTAGCGTTACAAAAGTAATTATTAAATCTCTTAAAATTTAAAAGATGAAAAAAAGTATCGGCATCTCAATATTATTAATCGTGATAGGTGTAGTTTTCTTATTGGATAACCTTAATTACGTACATATTTCAGTAGCTGAACTTATCAGAACCTACTGGCCTGTAATTCTTATCTGGATGGGAATTGAAAAATTAGTGAGAGACTTGAGATAAACGACCTTGCATGGCATTTCTTTCCTCCAATCGTTTTTCAACCAAATACTTTACTTCAAAATTCTTTAATCCGTATTTTGGGTATATCAACATCCTATCTGGCGATTCACTAAAAAAGCGTTCTATAATAATTTCTGGCTTTAGTAATTCAACAAAATCAACTACCAAATCAATATATTCGTCTAGTTCCATAAAAGTAAACATTTCTGGTGTTTTTTTGAATTGAACAGCCATCATAGTATGTTTTACAATTTGAAGATGATGGATTTTAAGTGTGTTAATTGGTAACTCAGAAACTCTTCTAGCATGCTCCAACATATCGGGTTTTGACTCTCCGGGAAGACCTAAAATTAAATGTCCTCCTAAATGCAAGCCCCTCCCTTTTGCCCTGTTAAAAGCATCAATTGCTTCTTCATGAGTTTGACATCTGTTTATTGCTTCAAGCGTTTTGTTTTTAGTAGATTCTAGCCCAAACTCCAATTTTATAAAATTACCTTCAGTCGCTAGCCCTTGCAAATAATCTAGTACTTCATCCTTTATAGAATCAGGGCGAGTAGCAATCACAAGTCCAATGACATCCTTATGTGTCAACGCTTCTTCATACATTTTTTTTAAATCAGAAAGTGGCGCATAGGTATTAGTAAAAGCCTGAAAATAAGCCAAGTATTTTTGGGTTTTATACTTCTTTGAGAAGAACTCAATTCCTTCATCAATTTGCTGTTTTATTGGTTTTATTGGCTGGCAATAGTCAGGATTAAAAGTATTGTTATTGCAATAGGTACAGCCACCCACCCCCTTAGTTCCATCTTTATTAGGACAAGTAAAGCCTGCATCAATAGATACTTTTTGCACCCTTCCATTAAATTTTCTTCTGATAAAAGAAGAAAAATCATTATATCGTTTTTCTGTCTGCATATTAGTGGTAAAAATAAAGCTTTATCGAAAACAAATACTATCAATTTTCCGTATTAAGAAAAAGATTACTTAAGTTTGTATCGTTAAATCCTTATATGTCCAACAACAAAACAACAACATCATTAGAGAAAATTGGCTATATTAAAACCTTGCCAAAAAATTCGGATATTAATGAATATGAAAGTATCTCAGTAAAAAACACTAATGGAGAGTCGATTGTTCTCTACCGATTTATAGAAACTAAGACTGATTTTGATGACACTAGCAATTTTAGTAGCAGTTTGGAGGTGTTTAACTCTTTTCTATAATTATTTGATTTTCCTTTGTTGAAACTCTTCATTTAACTCCTTTCCAACGCTTTTTGAATGTTTAGTAAACAGATTGCTTATTCTAAATTATCTCTTTCAAGTTAAATGTTTCTTTCAATTTTACTCCTTTTTCAGTATGCTGAACAGTGCAACATTCATTATAATTATCGTGCTGCAAAAATAAGATATATTCTTTAGCTGCTGCCTCATTCAGAAATTTCTCTTTTTCACTTAAAGTAAGTAAAGGTTTTGTGTCATAACCCATCACATAAGGCAAGGGAATATGCCCAGTACTTGGCAAAAGGTCAGCTGCAAAAACAATAGTTTTATCTTTGTAAGTAATGTGAGGTATCATTTGAGCCTCAGTATGTCCGTTAACAATAAGGGCTGAAAAGTTATCGAAAATATTATGTGTATTTTCTATAAAATTAAGGTGTCCGGCTTCCTGTATTGGAAGGATATTTTCTTTTAAAAAAGAAGCTCTTTCCCTGTTGTTTGGAACAGTAGCCCACTGCCAATGATCTTTATGACTCCAATATTTTGCATTTTTGAAAGACATCTCAAATCCTGATCTATCTTTATTCCACCTTACACTGCCACCACAATGGTCAAAATGCAGATGCGTTAAAAAAACATCTGTGACATCATCATCTGAGAATCCGTGTTTTGCAAGAGATGAATGTAAATCAACATCTCCATGTAAATAGTAATGCTTTAAGAACTTATCGTCTTGCTTATCCCCAATACCATTATCAATTAATATCAAACGGTTTCCATCTTCAATCAGTAAAGATCTCATAGCCCAAGGACAAAGGTTATTATCATCAGTTGGGTTAGTTCTGCTCCACAATACCTTTGGAACTACACCAAACATTGCTCCACCATCTAATTTAAAATAACCTGTGTCTATTGTGTACAATTGCATGTTAGTAAAATTTATTGCCTCAAAAATAACAAATGTAATTAATCTTTAATTTAGATTCCGAAATAAATTATCAAATGAAAATTCATTTAATAGCGATTGGAGGTAGTGCAATGCACAATATGGCGTTGGCTTTACACCATAAAGGTTTGGATATTAGTGGATCGGATGATGCAATTTTTCAGCCAAGCAAAGGTAGATTAGAAAAGTTTGGATTATTACCTACTAAAATGGGTTGGTTCCCAGATAAAATAACAAAAGAACTAGATGTGATAATATTAGGTATGCATGCCAGAGAAGATAATCCTGAACTCAAAAAAGCCAAAGAATTAAACATTCCGATTTTTTCTTATCCTGAATATATTTATGAGCAGAGTAAAAATAAAAAGAGAGTTGTAATTGGTGGAAGTCATGGGAAAACTTCCATTACTGCAATGATATTACATGTACTACAAAACCTAAATATTGATTGTGATTATATGGTTGGGGCACAATTAGAGGGTTTTGACACTATGGTTAAGCTAAGCCATAGTGCGCCCATTATAATATTGGAAGGAGATGAATATTTAAGCTCACCTATTGACAGACGACCAAAATTTCATTTGTATAAACCACACGTTGCGGTACTTAGTGGTATTGCTTGGGACCATATTAATGTGTTCCCAACTTTTGAGATGTATATCGATCAGTTTCGAATTTTTAAAAATATGATAGCTGACACTTTGATTTACTGCTCGGAAGATAGGGAGCTTTGTAAACTAACGGAAGAAAAAACTAAATGTAAATTAATACCTTACTCTACACCAACTCATGATATAAATAATGGAATAACATCAATTGAAGAAACTGAATTATTAATTTTTGGAAACCATAATTTACAAAACCTAAATGCAGCAAAACTAGTTTGTAAGGAATTAGGTATTTTAGATATAGATTTTTATAAGAAGATTGCTTCTTTTAAGGGGGCTTCTAACAGACTGGAATTGGTGAAAAAGACTGAAACTTCTGCAATTTATAAGGATTTTGCACATTCACCATCAAAACTGAAAGCAACTTCTTCAGCTATGAAAAAACAGTTTAAAGAGAGGGAGTTAGTAGCTTGCATGGAACTACACACGTTTAGTAGTTTGAGTGATGAATTCCTGAAACAATACAGGGGTTGTATGGATGAGCCTGATACGGCTATTGTTTATTTTAGCCCAGAAGCGATTGCTCATAAGAAATTAGAACCAATTACTAAAACACAAGTACATAGTGCTTTTGGAAGAGAAGACTTATTGGTTTTTACAAACTCTGAAGTATTTGAAAAATATTTAAAATCACTAGATTGGAAAAATCAAAACCTACTAATGATGAGTTCAGGTAATTTTGATGGGTTGAAAATTAACAATCTAATATAAAACTATCTCTTCCTTCTATTTTTCTTCTAATTCAATATTATAAGTAGTTTGATCAAATTTCTGTATTGCTCCAGTTAAAGCATCAATCACAAACCCAATGCCGGTATTTAGGATATTTACTACAGAAACAGCATTAAAAGATTTTTCAAGCACTACTGTTTCTAGTCTCATAACCTTTCAGTCTAAATTCTGCAAGCTTAACGCCTCCCTTTGCTTTAATATTTAATATAAACCATAGCTTTAGGCGGTTCGCTATCAAATCGAATATTTGTTCTTGAACCTGTGAATATAGTAGCACAACTAGATAAGAGAAGCGCTAACAAAGATATACCTATTAATTTTTTCATGTTGCGAATATAATAATAGATTTGTATACATGAAGTATCTACTCACTTTTTTACTTTTACTTATAGGTAGTATTACCTTCAGCCAAAACACATTTAGTTATTTAGGCACACTCTTATTAAGTAACAATACACCTATTAGTTTCAGTATGGAACTTCAAGAAGAAAACGGAATAGTAAATGGATATTCACTCACCAATATAAATACCCCTGACGAAACAAAAAGCGAGATTAGTGGCTTGTATTTTAAAAAAGATA
>LWDU01041419.1_pt1 | contig 33244 bp, 24 predicted proteins | sample 727161 | NCBI WGS metagenome assembly LWDU01 (sample SAMN04566230, study PRJNA314399) | hydrothermal vent metagenome | isolation source: deep sea hydrothermal plume seawater | place: Mexico: Gulf of California, Guaymas Basin | collected 2004-07-11 | reverse complement strand
GCCCGGTTCGCCGCTGCCGACATGGCGCCGGAGGCCGGCCGTGCCATCGGAACGCTCGTATGGGCCTCCACCATCGGCTCCGTGCTCGGACCGATGCTCGGCTTCGGCCCGGCCAAGTCCGCGGCCCGCTACGTGGGCCTCCCGGAGCTCTCCGGGCCCTACCTCCTCTCGGTCATCCTGTTCGCCGTAGCCGCCTTCGTGGTACTGCGGTACCTGCGACCCGATCCGCTGGTGATGTCAGGTGGTGTCGGAAAGTTCGCCGAACGGCCACGTCTGAGGTCATTCGTCCGCCCGCTGGCCACGATCTCCGCCGGTCGACTGGCCGTCGGTTCCATGGTGGCCGGACACGTCGTCATGGTCGGCATCATGACGATGACGCCTCTGCACCTCCGGGCCGGCGGTCATGCCCTGGAGGTGGTCGGCTTCGTTATCTCTCTGCACATCATCGGCATGTACGCCCTCTCGCCGTTGGTGGGCAGGGCTGCGGACCGTTTCGGTGCCAGGACGGTCATCGCTGCCGGTGGGATCCTCCTGGCGTTGGGCTCCGCCGCAGCGTCGGGAGCGGAGGCCAGCGACTCAGGTGGGGTGTACCTGGGCCTGTTCCTCATCGGCCTGGGTTGGAGCTGTGGCCTGGTGGCCGGGTCGGCGCTGCTGGTGCGTACCTTCGATGGACCCAACCGTGTCGGAATCCAGGGCCTGGCCGACCTCTGCATGACCACCTCGGGGGGACTGGCGGGCCTGGGATCGGGCTTCATGGTCGCCGTGGCCGGCTACCAGAACCTCGCCCGCATCGGCGTGGTCGTGGGACTGGCCCCGACGGTCGTGGTGGCCATCATGGTCATCTCCGGGCGCCGGCAGAGAGACCCCCTACCTGCCTGAGGGCTCGAGCACCTTCGGCGCACCTTCCTCCACAGGGCGGCCGGGGGCTACGATCGCCGCCTCGGACACGAGGGGGAAGCATGCCGGGACCGCTCCACGGATACCGGATAGTCGACCTGTCCCAGATCGTCAGCGGGCCCATGGCCACCATGCTGCTCTCCGATCAGGGTGCCGATGTCGTGAAGGTCGAGCCGGTGGATGGCCAGGACGTCCTACGGCGACCCAACTTCTCAAGGGGAGGCTTCTCCGCCTTCTTCCTCAACAACAACCGCGGGAAGCGTTCCCTGGCCGTCGACCTGCACCGGACAGAGGGACGCCGGGTCATCCTGGAGCTCGTGGCGACTGCCGACGTGTTCGTCCAGAATTTCCGGCCCGGCGTCTGCGACAGGATGGGACTCGGTTACGAGGACCTGCGGGCGGTGAACCCGGACCTGGTCTACGTGTCGATCAGCGGCTTCGGCCCGACAGGTCCCTACGCCGACAGGCCGATCCTGGACCCGGTCATCCAGGGGCTCACCGGGATGGTCGCCTACCAGGTGAACCCCGACATCCCCTTCCCGGACCTCGTCCGCAACATCGTCTCCGACAAGAGCACGGCCCTCACGGTGGCCCAGGCGATCACCGCCGCCCTGTTGGCGCGCGAGCGGGGGGCCGGCGGCCAGCACGTGGAGGTGCCGATGCTGGATGCCACCCTCTTCTTCTTCTGGTCCGATGCGATGGTCGACCTCACGATGGCTGGCGACGGTGCCACCCCCGGTCTGACCCTGGCCGAGGTGTACCGGCTGACGGAGTGCCTGGACGGCAAGCTCGTCTACTTCGCCGCATCCACGGCCCACGTCCACGGGGTGAGCCGGGCCGTGGGCCATCCGGAGTGGTGCGAGGATCCCCGCTACTGCCTGGAGGGATTCGCCGAGGACCCCCAGAACCTTCTGGACTACGGACAGATGACGGCCGAGGCCTTTGCTTCGATGTCGGTCGCGGACGCCCTCGCCGGGCTGCTCGAGGGAGACGTGCCCAGCGGTCCGATCCTGGAGAAGCCGGAGGTGCTGGTCGACCCGCAGGTCCTGCACAACGAATCGGTCGTGACCTGGGAGCATCCGGAGGCCGGCACGGTCCGTCAGGCCCGGCCCGGTGCCCGGTTCTCGGAGACGCCGGTGGAGATGCGCCTTCGGGCATCGGCCAAGGGGCAGGACACCGACGACCTCCTGCGTGGCATCGGACGGACGGACGCCGAGATCGAGGCCCTCCGCTCTGGCAACGTCGTGGCCTGACCCACTGGTTAGCGTCGTTCCATGACGCTGATCCCCGAGAGCCACCGCGACCTCTTCGACCTTCCAGCCGTATGGCACGTGGCCACCATCGGGCCTTCGGGCGAGCCCCAGGTCTCTCCCGTCTGGGCCGACTTCGACGGCACCCACATCCGGTTCCCCCACCTGGAGGGCAGGCAGAAGTGGCGCAACCTCTGCGCCGACGACCGGGTAGCCATGTCTGCGACCGACCCGACCGACAACGAGCGGTACCTGGAGGTACGCGGTCGTGTCGTGGCCTTCGAGCACGAGGGGGCCCTGGAGGTGCTGGATGCACAGGCCCGCAAGTACCGTGGCGAGGACTCCTTTCCCCGGGACCACGCCGAACCACTGGACAAGCGGATAAGCGTCGTGGTCGAACCGCTGCACTGCACGACGATGGGATGAAGAGATGAAGGACAATGAAGCGACCAACCCGATCCAGTGGTACCTGGAGGGGTTCCGCCACTACGTGGACTTCCGGGGCCGGACCGAACGGCGGGGGTACTGGTACTTCTTCCTGTTCAACTTCCTCGTCACCCTGGTGCTGGGGGCAGTTTCCGGTGCGCTGGTCGGCGCCTACCTGCTGGCAGCCTTCCTGCCCGGACTGGCTGTGTTCGTACGACGCCTGCACGACGCCGACCGCAGCGCCTGGTGGATCCTGATCGGCCTGATCCCCCTCCTCGGAAGCATCGTGCTCCTGGTGTTCCTGATAACCGAGGGCACCCGCGGTGAGAACGACCATGGGCCCGACCCACGACTGGCTACCGGTTCCTGAGAACACGCCTGCGTCTACGGTGACCGATTCCTGAGGACGCGCCTGCCGCACGACGATCGGGACGCACCGGTTCGGCGGATCAGAAGGCGAAGTAGATGAACGGGGCCACGCCGTCCGGGCCCAGGGCATCAAACGACAGGATGGCCAACGTGATCCCCGCTGCCTGGACCACCAGGGGAAGTCGTCCCGCCTTCTCCCAGAGACCGTCGAGGCGGCCCGGTGCGACCACCTGGGTGAGGAGCCCCAGGAGGAGGAGCAGGACCACCCCTACGGACAGGCCGGGAACCGATGTCCAGGACCCGCCCAGTGCAGAGAACACCTCCAGGGCACGTTCCACGTCGACCGAGCGGAAGAACACCCAGGCTGCGCACACGAGGTGGAAGGTCACCAGTGATCGGAGTAGGCGACCCACCCTGCCGGTCTCATCGGAGGGCCACCGTTCGGCGATGCGCCGTTCGACCACCAGGCCGACTCCGTGGATCGCGCCCCAGAGGATGAACGTCCAGCCGGCCCCATGCCAGAGGCCACCAAGGAGCATGGTGGCCAGCAGGTTGCGTGCCGTCCGGGCCCTCCCCCGCCGGTTGCCGCCGAGGCCGATGTACAGGTAGTCGCGCAACCAGGAGGACAGGCTGATGTGCCATCGCCGCCAGAAGTCGCTGAGGCTGAGCGCACGGTAGGGCTGGTTGAAGTTCACCGGGAATCGGAACCCAAGGAGCAGGGCGATACCGATGGCGATGTCGCTGTAGCCGCTGAAGTCGCCGTAGATCTGGAGTGCGTATCCGTAGATGGCCAGGAGGGTCTCCAGGCCGGTGGCGCCGTCGGGGTTGGCGAAGACTCCGTCTACCAGGCTGGCCGCCAGGACATCGGCAAGGACCATCTTCTTGAACAGGCCACCAAGGATGAGGCGTATGGCGCGGGTCGTGTCGATCGGTGATCGGTCGTTGGTGGCCAGTTGCGAGAGGAAGTCCCTGGCACGCACGATCGGACCGGCCACCAGCTGCGGGAAGAAGCCCACGAAGAGGGCGAAGTCCAGGAGGCTGTCAGTCGGTTCCAGGACTCGTCGGTGCACGTCAATGGAGTAGGACATCGTCTGGAAGGTGTAGAAGCTGATCCCGACCGGGAGGATTATCCCGAGGGGTCCCGCCGACACCTCCATCCCCAGGTCGCCCAGCATCCCCACGAAGGAATCCACGAAGAAGCCCGCGTACTTGAAGAACCCCAGCATCGAGAGGTTCGTGCCGAGGCTGATCCACAGGTAGAGGCGTCGTCGACCCGGATCCGAGGAGGCGTGGATGGCTCGGCCGGCCAGGAAGTCCACGATGGTGGAGATCCATATCAGGGACAGGAACCGCCAGTCCCACCACCCGTAGAAGGCGTAGCTGGCCAGCAGCATCGTCGCCTTCCAGGCAGTCGGCCGATGCAGCAGCACCGTGTGCACCGCCAGCACGAGGGTCATGAAGACGGCGAAGGTGATCGTCGGGAACAGCATGGGCGTCGACGAGTCTGCCACCCGACGACCCGCGGCCCGGGCTGTGGCGGGGTGGCCGGTACTATTCGCCAGCCATGTCAGATGACCGGCGCCGCCCGGCGAACCGCCCCGCCCTGCCCGACGGGGACCTGCAGGAGTTGATCTCCGGCTCGGGCATCCGACGGGTCCACGTGCTGGCCTGGAGGGACCTGGAGGATCCGGAGGCGGGCGGTTCCGAGCTCCACGCCCACGAGGTGCTGAAGCGCTGGTCGACAGCCGGCCTGGAGGTTGTACTGCGCACCTCGACGGTGGCCGGGATGCCCGAACGGGTGGTCCGCGACGGCTACGAGGTGGTCAGGAGGTCGGGCAGGTACCGGGTCTTTGCCGTGGCCGCCCTGGACGAGTTGCGCCGACGACACGGGAAACGGGACGCCCTGGTGGAGGTCTGGAACGGCATGCCCTTCCTCACCCCGGTCTGGGGCCGTGGGCCACGGATGGTCATCCAGCACCATGACCACAGCGCCATGTGGCCCCTGGTCCTCTCCCCCACCCCGGCCCGGTTGGGATCCCTGCTGGAACGGCGGCTGGCTCCGCCGTTCTACCGATCCACGCCCGTCGTGACCCTCTCACGCTCCTCGGCCGAGCGATCGGGTCCACGTCGTCGAGCCCGGCATCGACCGCCGCTACCAACCAGCGGGCGCTCCTGAGCAGCCCCCGCTGGTACTCAGCGTCGGACGCCTCATGCCATCCAAACGCGTCGACGTACTCGTCAGGGCGTTCGCCGTAGCACTCCGATCCGTGCACGGGCTTCGCCTGGAGGTCATCGGGGAGGGCCCGGAGGAGGATTCGCTACGGCGTCTGGTGACGGATCTGGACATCGCCCCATCGGTGGCCTTCCGTGGCCGGATCTCCGACGAAGCCCTCCTTGATGCCTACCGCCGGGCGACCCTCGTAGCCAGCGCCTCCATAAGCGAAGGCTGGGGCATGACGATCACCGAAGCGGCGGCATGCGGCACCCCGGCTGTGGTCTGCGACATCGCCGGACACCGCGACGCTGTCCTGGATGGCGTGTCGGGTCTGCTGGTGGCCGGGCCATCGGACCTGGCGGCCGGCCTTGTGGAGGTCACCGGGGACAAGGGCCGTCGGGCCGACCTGTCGGCCGGAGCCATTGCATTCGCGTCACGCTTCGACTGGGACCGCACCGCCACCGAGGCCTTCCGGGTGCTTGCGTCCACGGTGTCCGGCCGATGAGGAGTGGTGCAGTAGCGCTAGGGCGGGACCGGATACAGACCCTGGTGCTGGCGGCGGTGGCGTACCTGCCCCTCCTGGCCAACGACATGGGCCGCGTGGCCGCCGACACGAAGGCCTACCTGTACCTGGATCCAGGTCGGCTCCTGGCGGGTGCTCCCTACATGTGGCAACCCGAGGTGGCGATGGGGACGGTCACCCACCAGAACATCGGCTACCTGTGGCCGGTGGGCCCGTTCTTCTGGTTGGGCGAGGCAATCGGCCTGCCCGACTGGATCACGCAGCGGCTCTGGTTGGGTTCCGTGCTCCTGGCCGCCGGCCTCGGAATGCGCTGGTTCCTTCGAACGCTGGGCTGGCGGGGCGCAGCGCTGCTCGTCTCGTCTCTGGCCTACATGCTCAGCCCCTACCTCCTCAACTACGTGGATCGGCACTCGGTGATCCTGCTTCCGTGGGCCGGCCTGCCGTGGCTGATGGGCCTCACGGTGAGGGCGCTCCGGACGCCGGGCTGGCGTCATGCGGCGATCTTCGGGCTCGTCACCCTGACGGTCGGCGGCGTGAACGCCAGCTCACTCCTGCTGGTCGGCATCGGACCGGTGGCCTGGCTTGCATGGTGCGCTGTGGAGGGGTCGGCCCCATGGAGGCGGGTCGTCGGAACAGCGGCACGGATCGGGCTTGCCTTCGCCGCCACCGGCATCTGGTGGATGGTCGGTCTCGCCGTCCAGTCCAGGTACGGGCTTCCGACACTGCACCTCACCGAGAACTACAAGGTGGTCTCGGATGCCGCCACCGCTCCCGAGCTGTTCAGGGGCCTCGGCTACTGGTACTTCTACGGACAGGGCCGCCTCGGGGCGTGGATCGAACCAGCCACCTCCTATACGCGGTGGGCCCTACCGCTGTCCTTCGCCCTTCCGCTCCTGGCGTTGCTGGCCGCGGCGATCATCCGCTTCCGCCACCGCGGCCACGCCCTGATGCTGATCGTGCTCGGGCTCCTTGTCGGCATAGGCGCACACCCCTACGACGGACCCTCGCCGTTGGGCCGAATCTTCCGGGAGCTGACCCTGACGGATGCCGGGCTGGCCCTGCGGAGCACCCCCCGGGCGCTCCCCCTGTCCATCCTCGGCACCTCGATGCTCCTGGGAGCCGGTGCGGCTGCGATGGGTCGCTGGCGTCCCCGATGGGAGCAGCCGGTCGCAGCATTGCTGTGCGTCCTCGTGGTGGCGAACCTCTCGCCGCTCTGGCAGGGAGAGATCCTGGGCAGCCTCGTACAGAGGCCAGAGGACGTCCCGGGCTACTGGCACGAGGCCGCCGCCCACCTGGACGCCAGCGGGGACGGTACGCGGGTCCTGGAGCTGCCCGGCTCGGACTTCGCCGCATACCGCTGGGGCAACTCCGGCGACCCGGTGCTCCCGGGACTAATGGATCGCCCCTATGTGGCACGTGAGCTGATCCCACAGGGTTCCCCGGCATCGGCAGCCCTACTGGTGGCCCTGGACTCCGAGGTCCAGGAGGGCAGGTTGGATCCGGACGGCCTCGCCCCACTGGCACGCCTAATGGGGGTGGGCGACATCGTGCTGCGCTCGGACCTCCAGTTCGAGCGGTTCCGTACGCCCCGACCGGACGACCTCTGGGCTGACCTGCGTGACGCACCCGGTTTCGGACCTGCCGTCTCCTTCGGTACTCCCGTGGCCAACGTGGCGGGCCCGGAGAGACCCCTGCTGGACCAGCACACGCTCTCCAGGCCGGTCGGTTCGCAGCACCCGGCGCCGGCCATCGTCCTGCCCGTGCTGGATGCCCAGCCGATCCTGCGCATTGCCGATCCCACCAGGAGCATCGTGCTCTCCGGTGATGCCGATGGCCTGGTGGCCGCAGCGGGCGAGGGCCTCCTCGAGGCCGGTAGGCCCGTCCTGTTCAGCGCCTCGCTCCTGGACGACCCCGTACTGCTGGCGTCGGCGCTGGGGAGCAACACCCGTCTGATCCTCACCGACACCAACCGTCTGCAGGGACGACGCTGGGGAACCATCAGGGAGACGACCGGCTACACGCAGCGATGGGACGAGGAGGTGGAGCGAGGCGACCTCTCCGACCAGCGTCTCGACGTGCTGCCCGTTCGACCGGGGACGCTCACGGTGGCACGCCAGACCGGCATCAGGGTCGACGCCTCCGGCTACGGCAACCCGGTTACCTTCACGGCCGGCGATCGACCCTTCCATGCCGTCGACGGTCGCCTGGACACCGCCTGGACGGTCGGCGCCTTCGACGACGTGGTCGGCGAGCACCTCACCCTGACGCTCGACGAGCCGGCGCCGATCGAGAGCCTGACCTTCGTGCAGGCACGGTCACAGGGACAGAACCGTTGGATCACCGACCTGCGGATCCACCTCGACGACCAGGCCATGGACGTGGTCCTGGATGCGACGTCACTCACCCCACCCGGACAGCTGGTGCACCTCTCCGGAGCCGACGTCCGGGTGGTGGTCCTGGAGGTGCGGGATACCGACGTGGGCCGACTGGACCACTACGCAGGGGTGACGGGCGTCGGCTTCGCCGAGGTGGGTGTCGCCGGAGTGGCAGCTGACGAGACGATCCTGCTCCCGACCGACCTCACGGACCTCCTGGGCTACGACTCCGGCGCAGAGTTGGCCATCGTGCTGACCAGGCAGCGTTCGGATCCACGGGATCCCATTCGATCCGAACCCGAACGGGGGATGGACCGGACCATGGACCTGCCATGGGCACGCACCTTCGAGCTACGCGGCGGGGCCCGCTGGTCCGCCCATGCCGACGATGCCCTCCTGGACGACCCCGGTGCGCCGAGGGTGAGGGCCACCGCCAGCCTCGCCGGCGACCTGGTCTCCCGTGGACGGGCCGCATTCGACGATGATCCCACCACTGCCTGGCAGCCACCGATCGGCCCGCAGGACGGTCAGGCGGTGACGATCACGCACCCCTTGCCACGGGCCTTCAGGGACCTGACGCTCACCTACCGGGCCGACGGGCTGCACTCGGCCCCGAGTGCGGTCACGGTCCTGGTCGACGGGGTGCCCATCGGACGTTCCACCCTTCCCGGAACACTCCGGGCTGCCGATGATCTCGTGACGGTGGACCTCGGCCTGCCGGACGCCACGGGACGCTCCCTGACGATCCGGATCGACGAGGTGGTCGAACGTCGGACCATGAACTGGTACTCGGGACTACCTGATGTCCTGCCGGTGGCCATCGTGGACATCTCCGACGGGTTCGACTTCCCGGAGCGCCCCCAGCGGATCGACACGGGTTGCCGTGAGGACCTCCTGCGTCTGGACGGCCGATCCGTGCCGGTGCGTATCACCGGGTCGACCCCTGATGCGTTCGCCAGACGGCCCCTCACGGTGACGGCCTGCGGCCCGACCCTTGAGCTCTCCGAAGGCGAGCACAGGATCGTGGCGACTGCGGGAGCAGACTCGATGTACGACCTGGACCGCCTGGTGCTCACATCGGCTTCCTCCGGAATCGCACCCACCCACGCTGGGATGCCATCCCTGCGCGTCCAGAAGCTGGATCGGACCGAGATCCTCCTCGAGGTGGAGGGCGCCACGAGCCCCTACTGGCTGGTCCTGGGCCAGAGCCTCAGCGCCGGCTGGCAGCTCCGGGACGACGCTGGGCTGGACCACGGCCCACCACGTCTCGTGGATGGCTTCGCCAACGGTTGGCTGGTTGCTCCGGATGACGCCGCCCGCACCTCCTTCCGCCTGGTGTGGGCACCCCAGAGAACGGTCTGGATAGGCCTGTGGGCTTCTGTCATGGCGGCGCTGGCGTGCCTCCTGGTTGCCATCCGGGGTCGCCGCGACTCCGGTCCGTTGGCGCCGGGGTCACCGGTATTCGAGGATCCCCGCAGGAGTCGCCGGATCGTTCCCGACGGTCGGGCCGTTGCCCTGGGCCTGTTCGTGGCCACCTTCTCGGTGGTGAACCTGCCGTCGTGGCACATCGCCGGCCCGGTGATCGGCCTGCTCATGACGCTGGCCCTCCGCGGCTCGATCCCCCGCCGGACCATGCCGGTCCTGGCCGTCCTGGCCATGGGGTCGGCCGCCGCCCTCATCGCCATCGAGCAGATCCGCTTCCGCCACCCCCGGGACTTCGTGTGGCCACTCTTCTTCGAGGGTTACCACGTACTGGGCGTGCTGGCCATCCTGTGCCTGGCAGCCGGTGCCGTGCAGGCCCTCGTGGAGAGACGGGCGGCCTGACCCGGGGGGATCACCCCAACTCGGTGTTGGCCCCCGTCCACAACCAGGTCACGACCGACGCCCCCACGGCCACCACCGGGACCCCTACCACTCCGGCGACGGCGACGCGTCGGCCGAGCCGTCGGGCCGGTCCCACCAGGGCACGCGGTGACCATCCGATGAAGGCCAGCGCGGCCAATGGTGCCGAGTACCTGGCCATCTGGAAACCGATCCTGTCGTAGTCCGGTCGGTCGGTGAAGTAGACGAAGCTGGCGGCGTAGATGGCCATGATCAGCCCCGCTACGCCAAGGCCGAGGGTGACGCGACGCACTCCACCGTCCAGGACCAGCAGCGACACCGCCAGGATGGCCACGAAAACCCACGGAACTACCGAGGCCATGTCGGCCTCCCAGAATCCCAGTTGCCGGAACCAGCCCTGTACGTAGAACCGGTACTCCGTGATCCAGGTGTCCACGGTGGCCCAGAGGAAGCCGGGGACGTCGCCCAGGAGGTGGTCCATCTGGAGTTCTGGGTTGTAGTCCATCCTGCCGGTCATCGTGACCGTGACGGCCTGGTAGTTGTCGCCGGAGTTGGCGACGGTCGCCACAAGGCCGACCAGCAGCCCTGCCCCGGCTACCCAGGCGGCACGGATCCTGCCGGCCGTCCGCTGGAGGACGGCTGAGGCCAGGAATAGGCCGAGGACCAGGAAGTAGGGCGGCTTGGCCAGCGCCAGCATCCCGGCGGACAGGATCAGCGCCGGTAGCGGTACCTCCTCTCCCCCCTCCACCCGGGTCCACATCGCCACCGCCAACAGGATGCCGCCAGCGCCAGGTTCAGTGGAATGGTTGCCGCAACGGCAAGCGACCATCGGAAGGCGGCAGCGGTTCGTATGGCCCAGGCGGCCAACAGCATGTAGGCCGCCAGCGAGCCAAGGCGACCCGCCCAGAGCACGATCACACCAGGTGCGCCGAGTGCCACCGGAAGAATGGATCCGACCGCTGCGGGGAGGTAGCCGAGCGGGCTTGAGGCGGTGGTCGGGCGGGTGTCCACGAACACCGTGCGCCCATCGGGTCGATGCCCCAGCAGCGCCCTGATGGAGGTGGGCGTCCAGGGAGGGCGACCTGCCTGATGGTCGATGATGATCTCGTCGGTGGCCTCCCTGTAGGCCGCCGGTATGACCGACCCGACCCCCTCGGGCTTCAGGTCCGGCTCCAGGTTGCCCTGTGCAATGTCGACCACGCGTGCGAAGTGGGTGAACTCGTCGTAGGCCGTCCAGGCCGGTGAGAGCAGGGCGATCAGGAGCCCCAGGGGCACCCCGACTGCAAGGAGCAGGCGCTGTGGCGTCACCGGGCAAGATTAGCGAGGCCACCCCATCAGCCACCGCCCTGATGCTGCACCATGGCGCCCCCCCGACCCGGCTGGAGAACCGGCACCGGGATATGTTCCCCGGATGACCGGCCCGGACGTACTGATGGTGCATGGGTTCGGAACCTCGCACGCCGCCACCTGGCTGGGCAACGGCTGGGTGGACCTCCTCGGAGACGCAGGCAGGACCGTCATCGGGGTGGACCTGCTCGGCCACGGCGAGGCCCCCAAGCCGTCGGACCCGGAGGACTACCGCGACCTGGAGGACCGGATCCTGGACAGGCTTCCAGACGAGCCGGTCGACGCCATCGGATTCTCCGCCGGGGCCATGGCCATCCTCTGGCTGGCAGCGCAGCACCCGGAGAGGTTCCGACGCATCGTGGTCGCCGGCGTGGGAAGGAACCTGTTCGAGTCGGATCCGGCAAGGGGTGCCGCTGTCATCGAGGCGGTGCGGACCGGTGAGGCCAGCAACCCCGAACTCCGCTACTTCGCCGACCTGCCGGATGCCGCCGGCGCTGATCGGGCAGCTCTCACTGCCTTCCTGCAACGACCTGACCGGCGTGTCTTCTCAGCCGAGTTGCTGGCCGGCGTGAGGGTTCCGGTGCAGGTGGTCCTGGGCGACAGGGACTTCGCCGCTCCTGCGGACCTACTCGTCGAAGCGCTCCCCGATGCCACGTCCGTGACGCTGCGCGGCGTCGACCACTTCGCCACGCCACGTGACTTCGGCTTCATCGACGCGGCCCTGGGGTTCCTGGATGCGCAGCCCTTCTGAACGACGTTCGACCCACTGTCCACCCGCCTCATAGATCAGGCGGCCCCAGCCCTCAGGGTGGGCCGAATCGACCGGTTGCAGCGTGTGCCACCGCCATGAACCGTGACCTGCCCGTGTGGTACGGGCCACGCACCTCGGGGCGCCACCACCCGACCGCCGACTCCACTAGGACCACCCCCGCCCGGAAGGCCGCGTTCCGCATGCCGAAGTGGGTTCCCAGGAGCAGCAGGGTGTTACGGACCATGAGGTAGTCGATGGTGGCTGCCTCGGATCCGCTCTCGGGGTTCTCCACCACTGCCCCCCGCACGAGGCCCACCTGCCATCCGGCACGCGTGGCACGGATGCCCAGGTCCGCCTCCTCGCAGTAGGCGAAGTACCGCTCGTCGAACAGCCCCACCTCCTCGACGCATCCCCGGCGGAGCGCCATGAGGGTCCCGTGGGGGTAGTCGGCGGCCTCCCATCCATCCTCTCCAGCTGCCGGCTCACCGATGGGACCCAGGAAGGGCTGGATCCTCGGCACCTCGCCGTCACCCACGTCGGCGCATGCCAGGCCGGCTGAAGGGCGGGCCCGCATCTCCTCCAGGAGCCGCTGGACCGTTCCATCCAGTGGCCGGGCGTCGTGTGGTGCGAGAAGGCAGATCTCGTGGGGTCCTGCCAGCCAGCGTTCCAGTCCGACGTTGGCCCCGGGCCCGAACCCCAGGTTGGAACCCGCCTCCACGACCTCGACACCCCCGACGCCCTCCGCAAGGCCGTCACGCAGGTCCGCCAGCTCGCCGGGTTCCGAGCCGTTGTCGACCACGGTCACCGTGAGGTCCGCCTGGGCCAGGAACCGCTCCACGGTCCGTGCACAGACGGCTCCCCTGTTGCGGTGGACGACCACGAGGTGCGCGGCCGTCGGCACTTCCTACCTCAGCGGAGTGGAGCCGAGGTGGGTGTGACCGGAGACGACAGCTGTGTGCTCCCGCTCAGGAGACGGTCCACCGCTGCGGCACAGGACCGGCCTTCGGCGATCGCCCAGACGATCAGGGACTGGCCCCGACCCATGTCCCCGCAGACGAATACGTCCTCCACCGTGGTTCGGAAGTCCTCGTCGCGCTTCACGTTGCCCCGCTGGTCCAACTCCACGCCTAGGCCCTCCAGGAGCTCGTTGCGCTCCGGGCCGGTGAATCCCATGGCCAGGAACACGAGGTCGGCGGGGAAGTCCTGTACGGACCCCTCCACGGGGTTGAAGGACATGCGCCCGTCCACGAACACCTGCTCCACGCTGTGGGTCCGCAGGGTCGTCACCCGACCGTCGCTACCGATGAACTCGGAGGTCTCTATGGCGAAGACCCTTTCGCCACCCTCCTCGTGGGCCGACGAGACCCGGTAGACCATTGGCCAGGTGGGCCAGGGGTTGCCCTCGCCGCGTTCCTCCGGGGGGCGCGGCATGATCTCGAACTGGTGGACCGTGCGTGCTCCCTGCCTGAGAGCCGTACCCAGGCAGTCGGCGCCGGTGTCGCCTCCGCCGATGATGACCACGTCGCAGCCCTCTGCGTCGATGGGGGCCTTCAGCTCGTCGCCCTCCTGGACCCGGTTCGAGCCGGGCAGGTAGTCCATGGCCTGGTGCACGCCGGCCAGGTCCCGTCCGGGGATGGGGAGGTCCCGACTCTGGGTGGCACCGCAGGCCAGTACGACTGCGTCGTAGTCGGCTCGTAGCTGCTCCACCGGGAGGTCCACCCCCACCGTCGTGTTGGTCCGGAACTCCGTGCCCTCGGCTTCCATCTGCGCCAGGCGACGGTCCAGGTGACGCTTCTCCATCTTGAACTCAGGGATCCCGTACCGCAACAGGCCCCCGATGCGATCCGCCCGTTCGAACACCACCACGCCGTGTCCCGCCCTGGTGAGTTGCTGGGCCGTTGCGAGGCCGGCCGGCCCTGAACCGACCACGGCCACCCGGCGCCCGGTGTTCTCGGCCGAAACCAGCGGGGTGATCCACCCCTCGGCCCAGGCCCTGTCCACGATGCTCACCTCGACCTGCTTGATGGTCACCGGTGGTTCGTTGATGCCCAGTACGCAGGATCCCTCGCATGGCGCCGGACAGAGGCGGCCCGTGAACTCGGGGAAGTTGTTCGTGGCGTGGAGTCGGTCGCTGGCCTCACGCCAGTGGTCCCGGTAGACGAGGTCGTTCCAGTCTGGAATGAGGTTGCCCAGGGGACAGCCGTCGTTGCAGAACGGGATGCCGCAGTCCATGCAGCGGCTCGCCTGATGACGGAGGGTCTCGTCCGGGAACGGCTCGTAGACCTCGCGCCAGTCGCGCAGGCGTACCGGCACCGATCGCCGGTCCGGCAACTGCCTGTCGTGCTTCAGGAATCCCCGTGCGTCGCCCATGTCTGCTTCCTAGGTCCGGGAGGAGGCCATGACCGCCTCCACCTCGTCACGTCCGGAGGCCCTCGCCGCTGCCGCCGCCTCCGTCACCCGCTTGTAGTCGGTCGGCATCACCTTCACGAACCTCCCAGATTCGACTTTCCAGTCGGCCAGCAGCCTCTCGGCCACCGCTGACCCGGTCTCCAGGCGGTGCAGTTCCACCACGTCGCCCAACCAGGCCAGGTCATCCTCGTCGGGGGCCTCGACCAGGACCATTTCCGGGTTCACCCGAGCCGGGAAGGAGCCCTCCGGGTCGTGCACGAAGGCGATTCCGCCGGACATGCCAGCTGCGAAGTTCCGACCGGTGGGACCGAGGATCACGGCCCTGCCGCCCGTCATGTACTCGCACCCGTGGTCGCCGATTCCCTCGACGACTGCCGTCGCACCCGAGTTGCGCACGCAGAAGCGTTCACCCACCCGACCCCGGAAGAAGGCCGCTCCCGAGGTGGCACCGTAGAGCAGGACGTTGCCGGCGATGATCTGCTCCTCGGCCACGAACGGCGAATCTGCCGGGGGCCAGATCGCTATCCGGCCTCCCGATAGCCCCTTGCCGACGTAGTCGTTGGCGTCGCCGGTGAGGCGGAGTGTGATTCCACGGGGCACGAAGGCTCCGAAGCTGTTGCCTGCCGAACCCACCAGGTCCACCTCGATGGTGTCATCGGGGAGCCCGGCCCCGCCGTGGCGACGCGTCAACTCGTACCCGAGCATGGTCCCCACCGAGCGGTCCACGTTCGTGATGGGGGTGGCGAACCTGACGTGTTCCGATCTCTCCAGGGAGGGCTCGAACACCTCGATGAGGCGTCGGTCCAGGATGTCCTCGAGTCCGTGGTCCTGGCTCTTCGTGTTCCTCCGGTCGGCATCACCCACGTCGGGAACGTGGAGGATGGGCGTCAGGTCCAGACCGCTGGCCTTCCAGTGCTCCACGGCACTCCGGACGTCCAGCGTCTCGGTCTGGCCGATGGCCTCCTCGAGGCTCCTGAAGCCGAGGGCCGCCAGGATCTCGCGTACCTCCTCGGCGATGTACTCGAAGAAGTTCACGACGAACTCCGGCCGGCCGGTGAACTTCTTGCGAAGCTCCGGACTCTGCGTGGCCACCCCGACCGGGCAGGTGTCCAGATGGCAGACCCGCATCATCACGCAACCGGAGACCACCAGCGGGGCTGTGGCGAAGCCGAACTCGTCACCACCCAGCAGTGCGGCGATCACGACATCGCGGCCGGTCTTGAGCTGACCGTCCACCTGCACCACGATCCTGTCCCGCAGGTCGTTCAGGAGCAGGGTCTGCTGCGTCTCTGCCAGGCCCAGCTCCCAGGGTGCACCGGCGTGCTTGATGGAGGTGAGCGGCGAGGCGCCGGTCCCACCATCGTGTCCGGAGATCAGGACCACGTCCGCATGGGCCTTCGAGACGCCGGCGGCCACGGTTCCCACCCCCACCTCGGACACCAGCTTCACGTGGATGCGACTCACCGGGTTGGAGTTCTTGAGGTCGTAGATGAGCTGGGCGAGGTCCTCGATGGAGTAGATGTCGTGGTGGGGTGGTGGCGAGATGAGGCCCACGCCGGGGGTCGAATGACGTGTCCTGGCGATCCACGGGTACACCTTGTGGCCCGGCAGCTGCCCGCCCTCGCCGGGTTTGGCTCCCTGGGCCATCTTGATCTGGAGGTCGTCGCTGTTCACCAGGTACTCGCTGGTCACGCCGAACCGTCCCGAGGCCACCTGCTTGATGGCGGACCGACGGAGGTCTCCGTTGGCCTCGGGCGTGAACCTGTCGGGGTCCTCGCCACCCTCGCCCGTGTTGGACTTGCCGCCTATCCGGTTCATGGCAATGGCCAGGGTCTCATGGGCCTCGGCACTGATCGAGCCGTAGGACATGGCGCCGGTGGAGAAACGGCTGATGATCGCCCTGATCGACTCGACCTCGTCGATCGGTACCGGCTCCCTCATGCCCTCCCGGAACTCGAACAGCCCACGCAGGGTCGCCAGGTTCCGGGACTGGTCATCGACGAGGCGCGTGTACTCCTTGAAGACGTCGTATCGCCCCTCCCGTGTGGCGTGCTGCAGCTTGAAGACCGTCTCCGGGTTGAAGAGGTGGTATTCGCCGTCGCGCCTCCACCGGTACTCGCCTCCCTCCTCGAGGGTGCGGTGTGCCCGCTCCTCGGGGTTCTCCGGGAAGGCCATGGCATGGCTCGCTGCCACCTCGGCGGCCAGGACGTCCAGCCCCACGCCACCCAGTCGGCTGACGGTTCCGGTGAAGCATGCCGATGGCCTCGAATATCTGGGCACCGGTGTAGGAGGCCACCGTCGAGATGCCCATCTTGGACATGATCTTGAGAAGGCCCTGGTCGAATGCCTTCACGATGTTCCGACGTACCTTCTCGGGCGTCATGGTCGTGGACAGGCCATGGTGACCGACCGCCGCCATGGCGTCCACCGAGGCGAAGGCCAGGTACGGACAGACGGCCGATGCCCCGTACCCGAGCAGGAGGGCGACGTGGTGGACTTCGCGGGCATCCCCGCTCTCGACCAGCAGGCCGACGCGGGTGCGGGTCTTCTCCCGGATGAGGTGGTGGTGGACAGCACCGGTCGCCAGGAGTGACGGGATGTGGGCCAGGGTCGGGGTGGGGCTGCGATCGCTGATGACCAGGATGTCGACACCGCCGGCGACAGCGGCGGACGCATCGGCGCGGAGCCTCTCGAGCGCCTCGGCCAGGCCCTCGCCGCCGAGCGCCACCTCGTAGCGGGCATCCAGGACCCGGCTGGTGAAGCCACCGGGGGCTCCCTCTCCGTCCAGGCCCACGATGGCTGCCAGCTGCGCTTCGGTCAGGACCGGATGGGGAAGGTGGATCTGCCTGCAACTGCCCGGTTCGGGATCCAGCAGGTTTCCCTCTGGGCCCACGGTGGTGCACAGGGCGGTGATGAGCTCCTCGCGCATGGCATCCAACGGAGGGTTGGTGACCTGGGCGAAGAGCTGTTGGAAATAGTCGTAGATGGGCCGGTTCATGTGCGAGAGGACCGCCACCGGGGTGTCGGTTCCCATGGATCCGATCGCCCCCTTCCCCTCGCGGGCCATCGGGGCCAGGAGCACCTTGAGTGCCTCATGGGTGTATCCGAAGGCCTGCTGACGCTGTACGAGCGTGCCCTCGTCGGTGTTGACCTGGTTGCCTGGTGGCAGGTCGTCCAGGTGTACCAGGTTGGCGTCCAGCCACTCGCGGTAGGGCCGGGCCGATGCCAGACCGGCCTTGATCTCGTCGTCCCGGATGATCCGTCCCTCGCTGGTGTCGATGAGGAACATCCGGCCCGGCTGCAGGCGTCCCTTCTCGACCACCTGGCTGCTGGGTACGTCCACCACGCCGACCTCGCTGGCCATGACGACCAGGTCGTCGTCGGTAACCCAGTAGCGGCTGGGGCGCAGTCCGTTGCGGTCCAGGACCGCACCGATCACCGTGCCGTCCGTGAAGGCGATCGAAGCCGGCCCGTCCCAGGGCTCCATGAGCGATGCGTGGTACTGGTAGAAGGCCCGACGCTCCTCGGACATCTCGGCGTGGTTCTCCCACGGTTCCGGGATCATCATCAGGACGGCCTCGGAGAGCGGGTAACCGCCCAGTGTGAGGAGCTCCAGTGCCTCGTCGAAGCCGGCCGTATCGCTGGCCCCCGGCGTGCAGATCGGGAAGATCCTCTGGATGTCCCCGGGAATCAGGTCGGTTTCCATGAGGGCCTCGCGGGCACGCATCCAGTTCCTGTTTCCCTGGACCGTGTTGATCTCTCCGTTGTGCGCAACCATCCGGTACGGGTGTGCCAGCGGCCAGGAGGGGAAGGTGTTCGTGGAGAACCTGGAGTGGACCAGCACCAGTGCGGTCTCGAGGCGCCGGTCGGTGAGGTCGGTGAAGAACTCGGCCAGCTGGACGTTGGTGAGCATCCCCTTGTAGACGATCGTCCGGGCCGAGAGGGAGGGGAAGTAGACGCTCGGCGTCGTCGACGCGGTGCCTTCATCACCCGATCGGATCTCGTGCTCCACCCGCTTGCGGACCACGTACGCCAGACGATCCAGGAGGATGCCCGAAGGTCGGCCGTCGGCGCCCGGGGCGCCGGCCAGGAACAGCTGCCGGAAGGTGGGCTGAGCGGCTCGTGCGGCGTCGCCGATCATCGAGTCGTCTATCGGGAGGTCTCGCCATCCGAGTATCTCCAGGCCCTCCTGGCGGATGATCTCGTCGACCATTCCGACGGCCCGGTCGGCCATGTCCGGTTCGGCGGGCAGGAAGGCGATGCCGGTCGCGTAGGACCCTGCCTCAGGCAGTTCGAACGGCAGGACCTGGCGGTAGAAGGCGTCTGGAACCTGGAGCAGGATGCCGGCTCCGTCTCCCGTGTTCTCCTCGGCCCCGAGAGCACCCCGGTGCTGCATCCTGCAGAGCGCCCCGAGCCCCAACTCGACGATCCGGTGACTGGCCTCGCCCTTCAGGTGGCAGACGAAGTTGACCCCGCAGGAGTCGTGTTCGAAGCGGGGCAGGTAGAGACCCTGGGCTGGGGGTAGGTCGCTGTTGGCGCGCATGGTTGGGGTTCCGGTGGCACGCGCCGGGCGCTGCTGCTCGGGTTCGGCTGACATTTCGGTTGGGTCGTCTCCCGGGATCATGGACCCGATCGGGCCCACCGTCTGGAGATCGCCCGGAACGTCGTCGGTCGGAGCGAGTGGCTTGGATGGACGCCGTACCTCTGCTGGCGTCTCACGTAGGCCGTGGAGGGACCAATATAGGGCAATGCCCGTCACCGACACCTCTTCGGCACTGGATCTGTGCCGTTTCATCGATTCCTCCCCCAGCCCCTACCACGCCGTTCAAGAGGCGGCGCTACGCCTCACGGCCGCTGGATTCACCGAGCTGGACCAGGACGGGGCGGTGCCGGCTCCGGGCCGCCACCTGATCAGGTCGGGTGGTGCCCTGATTGCCTGGGCTGACGAGGGAAGGTCGCCGGATGCGCCCCTCAGGATCGTCGGGGCCCACACGGACAGCCCCAACCTGCGGTTGAAGCCGCTGCCCGATCGGTCCGGAGCGGGATGCCGCCAGGTGGGCGTGGAGGTCTACGGCGGTGCCCTGTTGAACTCATGGCTGGACCGGGACCTCGGGTTCTCAGGCCGACTTGTCGTACGGAACGGCGCTGGCACACGCGTGGTGCTGGTTCGCGATGATCGTCCCGTGGCCAGGATCCCCCAGTTGGCGGTCCACCTGGATCGGGGGGTGAACGACAAGGGGCTGGTCCTGAACCCACAGGTGCACCTCTCCCCCGTGCTGGGGCCCGGAACCGCGCAGGACGGGGACTTCGCAGCCCTGGTGGCGTCGGCGGCCGGGGTGGATCCCGGCGATGTCCTGGCCTTCGACGTGATGTTCCACGACCTCACGCCGTCCCGTCTCGTGGGTCTGGAGGAGGACATGGTCAGCGCCCCTCGGATCGACAACCTGCTCTCCTGCCATGCCGGGACCGAAGCCCTGGTCGCCGCCGCCGAGGGTCACGGCCCGGTTCCGGTCCTGGCGCTGTTCGACCATGAGGAGGTCGGAAGCGTCTCGTCCACCGGGGCCGCCGGCCCCCTCCTGGAACGGATCCTGCGCCACTTCGTGGGCCTTGACGGCCGGCCGACCGGCGACTCGATCGTCTTCTCCGTGGACGGCGCCCACGCCACCCATCCGAACTATCCGGAGCGGCACGATCCCGAACACCGGGTCCTCCTCGACGGCGGTCCCGTCCTCAAGTTCAACGCACGGGAACGGTACGCAACCGACGCGGTCGGCGCCGGAATCGTGAGGCTGGCCGCCGAGCGGGCAGGAGTCCAGATCCAGTCCTTCGTGAGTCGTTCCGACATGGCCTGCGGCTCGACGATAGGACCGGCCACGGCAGCGGTACTCGGCATTCGTACCGTGGACCTCGGGGTGGCCCAACTGGCGATGCACAGCGCCCGTGAGCTCTGCGGTAGCGCCGACCCGGCCCGACTCAGGGACCTGCTGGTGGTACTGCTGGCCTGAGCCGTACCGCCGGCCCTCAGGAACGGCCCCCTCTGCCGGCCCCACGGAGCGATCGGTATGGCGCCACCAACATGAGCAGCATCGGGAATATCTCGAGCCGACCCACCAGCATCAGGACGGCCAGCACCATCCGGGCGGGTGTGGAGAAGCCATCCACGAAGGAATCGGTGGGCCCGACCTCCCCGAGGGCCGGACCCATGTTCCCGAGGGCGCCGATGACGCCACCCACGGCGGTCACCAGGTCGGTTCCCAGGGCTGTCACCACCATCGTGCCGACCACCACCAGCATTCCGTAGACCACCATGAAGCCGGCGATGCGGGCCACGATGGTCTCTGGCACCGTCCGGGCACCCTGCCAGACCGGATACAGGGCCCTCGGCCGCCGGAAGGCCCGCAGGGTCCGGTAGGCGTCCGCCATGCCGACCCGGAGGCGCATCACCTTCACGCCGCCCGCAGTGGAGCCGGTGCAGCCGCCGAAGACCATCAGGAAGAGCAGGATCATCTGCGGCCCGGCTGCCCAGCGCACGAAGTCGCCGCTGCTCTCGGCCCCGGTGGCGTTGCCGAAACCGCTGCTGGTGCCCAGTGTGACGACGTTGAACACCGCCATGCGCAGCGCCCTGCCGATTCCCATGCCGTCCATCGTCAGCATGCCGGTTACCAGCAGGGTGCCCAATCCGAGGATGGCCAGGTAGCCCCGGAACTCGTGGTCCCGGAAGTGCACGACCCGCTTCAGCGAGAGGGACCGCCAGTGGAGCGTGAAGTTGGCTGCACCCAGCACCATGGCGACGACCAGGACGAGCTCCACGCCGAGACTGTCCCAATGGCCGATGGAAGCGTCCCGGGTGGAGAAGCCGCCGGTGGAGGCTGTCGTGAGGGCATGGGCAATGGCGTCGAAGGGGCCCATGCCGGCAGCCAGCAGGCCGACGGCGATCAGGGCGGTTAGGCCGGCGTACAACTTCCAGAAGCGGGTGGCGGTATCCCGGACACGGGGGGCCAGACGATCCACGCCCATGCCCGGTGCCTCGGCATCGATGAGGCCCAGGCCGCTGGCACGCAGGGATGGCAGCACCGTCACCACCAGCACGACTATTCCCATGCCGCCCGCCCACTGGGTGAGCTGCCTGTAGAGCAGCACCCCGGAGCCCTGGTCGCCGATCAGGTTGTGCCCGCCGAACACCGTGGAACCCGTACACGAGTAGCCCGAGATGGACTCGAACAGGGCGTCGGCCAGGACCACGGCCCACGGTCGCCCAGCCACGGCGAAGGTGCCGGCGAACAGGTACGGCAAGGCTCCGAACGCCGACGCCACCAGCCACGTGGTCCCCACGGCCGTGAAGATCGTGGCGTGGTCCAGTACCCCGGGCCGGGTCGACCGCCAGAGCATCGTGCCGAGGACCGCCGTCACCACCGTCGCCAGCAGGAGGGCGGTCCCACTCGTCCCATCCACGTACTCGACGACGGCCGACAGCAGCATCCCCACCGAGATGAACATGAGCGCCAGGCCGGTGACGTGAGCTGTGGTGCTCCGGACCCTGTCCCTCTGCCGAGCCGTCCGATCCCGTGGGCCGGACCTCCGGTACGTCATCGGGTCCGTCCCCTGTATGCGCGTATCCGGCGCCTCAGCCGCACCCGGTGTCGGACCACGGAGACAGTGCTGCTGGCGGCGACCATGACCGGATAGATGGAGAGGCGACCGATGACCATGGCCGGGAGGATCGCCAGGCGAACCGGAGCAGACCAGTCCGTCGGGTCCAGGAGGGCCCCGTCGAGGGCCCGCACGGGGCCACCCGTGGAGATGGCATGCACTGCCACGCCCAGCGCTGTGGCCAGGTCCAGGCCCATTGCGGCGACCACGGTGGCGGTGGCGAACACGACGCTGACCACCAGGAACTGGACGACCACGATCTGCGAGAGCGTCGACTCGGCCACGACACGCCCTCCCAGACGCACCCTGGACACCACCCGCGGGTGGAGTTGGCGGACCATCTCCCGCAGGGCGATCTGGAGGAGGGCACGGTGCCTCATGATCTGGAAGCCACCGCCGGTCGAACCTGTCATCGGTCCGATGGACACGAGGCCCAGGAGGAGTACGGGCGCCGCCGCCGCCCAGGTGCCGGATGGAGCCGACGGGAAGCCGGTGGTCGTGACCGCCGCCGTCACCGTGAAGGCGGCCCGTCGGATGCCGTCAGGCCCGGATCCCCCGGTCCACAGCAGGAACAGGGCCGTACCCGAGACGAGGAGGCCCAGATAGACGCGCAGCTCGACGGACCGCAGGAGTCCCCGGGATCGGCCAACCACGAGACGCCAGAGGACCACCAGGCTGGTGCCGGTGACGGCCATGCCGATGATGGCCACGTACTGCACCGCAGGGGAGGCGAAGGGGTCGCCGTCCACCATGCCCCCGGTGGAGACCGTGGCCATGGCCACCATGAGGGCGTCGAAGGCACCCAGGCCAGCCAGGGTGAAGCCCACCCAGGTCCCCACCGAGACGACGCCGTGCAGGTAGACGATGTTTCGCACGGCGGTCCGCCGGTTCGGGGCCAGGGGGCGCCGTCCACCCAGCCGGGAACGGTCGGCGAACTCCCGTTCGGCTCCGAAGAACGGCAGGATGGCGACGGCCACCATGAGGCCACCGAATCCGCCGATCCACTGGCTCCCGGCCCGCAGGAAGCGTCCGGCGTGGTCGCCGGCGTCCGGCGAGAGCACCCCGAGAGCGGTCGTGGTCAGCCCAGCGGTCGCATCGGCCAGGGCGTCCACGAACGACCCTGTCGTGCCGATCAGGAGGTGCAGGGCACCCACCATCACGATCAGGATGAGCAGGCACAGGGTGACGCCGCCCAGGACGTCCGCATCGCGGATCCGCTGGGCTGATCGGATCCTCGTGAAGCCGATGCTGGAGGCAAGGCCGGCCAGGCCGCCGAGCGTCACGAGCAGGACCGTGTCGTCGCCGTTGCCGAGCAGGTCGGCGAGTCCCGAGGCGGTAGCCAGGACCGAGAACATCCCGGCAGCGGCGACCAGGGCCAGGGCGCCGGCGGTCACCCTGGAGGACCATCTCAAGCCTGGGACCGTCGTAGGCCGGAGTCCGGCCAGGACGGTGCGGATCATCTGGTCGACCGGGTCACTCGAAGAGCGACGAGAGGAGCGGTGCCGAGTCAGGTCGGGTTACAGCTATCACATGGTCACGGGCCCGCAGGGTGCTACGGCCACGGCCGATCTGGGGCTTTCCATCACGGACGATGGCCGCGATGAGCACGTCCTCGTGGAGGCCCAGGTCGGCGATCAGACGACCATCGCAGCGACAGCCGTCGGCCACGGCGAACTCCAGCACCTCGGCATCACCGTGCAGGGAGGTGGCCACGGCAGCGACAGTCTCCCCTTCTCCCCTCACGAAGCGCAGCACGCTGTTGGCGGTGGCGGTCCTGGGGCTGAGGGTGGCGTCCACCTCGTGGGTCTCCAACAGGTCCAGGAGCTGCAGCCTGTGGACCACGGCGATGGTCTCGGGACCGGCAGCCTCCCGTGACCGCCGGTGGCGCCTGCCGGCCGCCTTCGCATACAGGCATGCCAGGACGTTCGCGTCGTCGGCTCCGGTGAGGGCGATTACCACGTCCTGGCTGGCCACGCCGGCCTCCTCCAGCATCGAGGCATCGGTGATGTCGCCCCAGTAGACGGTCACAGCGGGATCCAGCTCCGCGCACAGCTCGTCAGCCCTCTCCTTCTTCTTCTCGATGATGGCCACGTCCAGGCCGCGCTGGATGAGGGACTCCGCGAGCATCTGGGCGGTGCGGCCCCCGCCGAGCAGCAGCGCCCGATCGGGCATGTCGTGTGCGAGCCCCATCCTGGCCGTGACGTCCCGCAGCGCCCGGCGCTTGCATATGACCGTGAGGAGGTCGCCCTCCCGCAGGATCCAGTCGCCCCGCGGGATGATCGTGACCTCCTCGGAGGCATCGTCCTCCCGGCGGGTGATCGAACCCACGATGAAGTCCCAGTCGGGCTCCAGCTCGGCACCGAGGGCCTTCAGCGACACGCCCACGAGGGGCGCGTGGCCGGGCAGGCGGGCGGTCAGAACCTCCACCTCGCCACCCGCCATCTGGTTGACCTCCATGGCGCCCGGGTACTCCATCAGTCGGAGGACGGCGTGGGCCACCTCCTCGTCCGGATCGATTACGAGATGGTCGTCCACCCCGTCGAAGAGGGCCTCCACATCGGCATGGCGGAGGCGACGGGACTCCACGCGCACGACCGTCTTGGACACGCCGGATCCACGGGCCAGCAGGGCACTCAGGATGTTGGTCTCGTCATTGGGCGTCACGGCCACGAGCAGGTCCGCATCCTTGACGCCGGCAGCGCCGAGCGTCAGTGGGTCGGTGCCGCTCCCGAGGATCGTCATTACGTCGAGCTGTTCCTGGATCTCCCGGAACCGCACAGGGTCGGACTCGATGAGGGCCACATGGTGGCCCTGGCTGCTGAGACGTTCGGCTACGTAGGAGCCGACCTCGCCGGCTCCCACCACGATTATGCGCACCGGCCAATCCTTCCCCATGGGAGGCCTGAAGCGGTGGCAATCCCCAATGCCGGTGACCGACGTGGGTCCTCCACCCGTTCAGCTCCCCGGCCGGACAAGCCCGGCATCGGTGACGAGGAGGTCCATCGGCACGTCCCAGGGACGCGCTTCGAGTGCGTCCACCACCTGGAATGCATGGCAGATTCCGATCAGGATCGGGCCGACACCGCTGCCTTCCCGGCAGCCGCCGAAGGTCCTGTCGTAGAAGCCGGCTCCGTGGCCGACCCTGTTGCCTCGCAGGTCGGCGGCAACCAGGGGCACCAGGACGACCTCCAGAGAGCAGGGTTCGACCTCCCGACCGGAACCCGGTTGCGGGATGCCGTACGGACCGGAATGCAGCTCCTCGTCAGGGACCACGAAGCGAAGGGGCTCTCCTGGCGTGGCCACCGGCAGCGCCACCTCGAAACGCCCGTCGTCACGTAGTGGAGAGGGGTCCACCTCGCCCCGTATGCCCATGTAGGCACCGATGGTCCGTGTGGAGAGCATCTCGGGGAGCCCGAGGAGGCGTTCCACGATGACTGCCGAGACCCTGGACACCTCAACATCGGAGAGCCGCCGGCGGCGGGCCAGCATCCCGACCCTGATCGACTCGACATCGCCGGACATGGAATCCACTACCTGATCGTGGCCCACGATTCGGAGGTCCGCCACCCCGGCAGGCAGGTACCAACCTTGATGGCGATGTACGGCCCGAGGTCCAAATCTCACTAGAGTCCCTCCGGTTCCGGTGCGATCCCGCCCCACGCGGCGAGTTCCGTCGGCCGGAGTGACATTACGTCCCATCTGATCGAGGAGACATTTCCTTGGACGCCATTCCCTATCTGGCAGGCGCGTCGGCCCTTCTGGGCCTTCTGCTGGCCGGATTCTTCTTCAAGAACGTGAAGGCCGCCGATCCAGGCGACGACCGCATGGTCTTCCTGATGACCGAGATCCAGAAGGGGGCCAGGGCCTTCCTCAAGAAGGAATACAGCTGGGTGTCGGTATTCGTGGTCGCCATGGCGATACTCATCGCCGCCCTGATAGCGCCGGCTGCAGCGGTCACCTATGTGATCGGTGCGACGCTCTCGGCGCTGGCCGGCTACGTCGGCATGGCCGCCGCCACCATGGCCAACGCACGCACCACCCAGGCGGCCAAGGAGGGGCCCGGCAAGGCCCTGTCCGTCGCATTCCGCGGCGGCGCCGTGATGGGCTTCTCGGTGGCAGGCCTGGCCCTACTGGGCCTGATGGGCGTCTACATCGTCTTCGTCCTCGTCCTGCAGGTCGACGACGCCTTCGAGGTCGTCACGGCCTACGGCCTGGGCGCATCCTCCATCGCACTCTTCTCCAGGGTGGGCGGTGGCATCTACACCAAGGCCGCCGACGTCGGTGCCGACCTGGTCGGCAAGGTGGAGGCGGGCATCCCCGAGGACGATCCGCGCAACCCGGCGACCATTGCCGACAACGTGGGTGACAACGTCGGCGACGTCGCCGGCATGGGTGCCGACCTGTTCGAGAGCTACGCCGGGTCGATCCTGGCGCCGATCTCGCTGGTGGCGTTCGCCCTCGGGCTGGGAGCCGAGCAGGCCTCGGCCGTGACCAACATCTCCCTCCTCTCGTTCCCGATGGCCATCGCCTTCGCAGGCATGCTGGCCTCGATCATCGGTTCCTTCTTCGTCAAGGGCTCCACCTCGACAGACACGAAGGCACTCTCCAAGGCGCTGCACATAGGCACCAACGTCGCCATGGGGCTGGCCGCCCTGGCGACCGTGGGCATCGCCTACTGGCTGTTCGGAGACAACGACGCCTTCGACAACCCACTGGGCCTGGCCATTGCCGTGATCGGTGGCCTGGTCGTCGGCTGGGCGCTGGGCAAGACGGCGGAGTTCTACACCTCCGACCACTACTCCCCGGTCAGGAAGATCGCTTCGCAGACCGAGACCGGCCCCGCCACGACCATCCTCGGCGGCATCTCCACCGGCATGGTCTCGGTGGCGGCCTCGGTGCTCCTCCTGGGCATCGGCGTCGGCGTCGCCTACTGGGGCGGCGAGATGGCGTTCGACAAGATCGGGGCCCTGGAGGGTGGCATCTACGGCATCGCCGTGGCTGCCATCGGCATGCTGGCCACCACCGGCATGGTGGTCTCCGTGGACGCCTACGGTCCGATCGCCGACAACGCCGGCGGCATTGCCGAGATGGCGAAACTGGATCCCAGCGTCCGCGAGGTCACCGACGCGCTCGACTCGTTGGGCAACACCACAGCCGCCGTGGCCAAGGGCTTCGCCGTCGGCTCGGCCGCCCTCACGGCCCTGGCCCTCTTCAAGAGCTTCGAGTTCGCGGTGATCGACGCCGGCGGCAGCCTGTCGCTGAACGTCGGCGAGGTGGACGTCTTCATCGGCCTGTTCCTCGGCGCCATGCTCCCGTTCCTCTTCGCAGCCCTGACCATCGACGCCGTGGGCCGTGCCGCCCAGGAGATGATCGAGGAGGTCCGCAGGCAGTTCCGGGAGATTCCGGGCCTGCGAGAGGGCGTGGAAGGCGTCCATCCGGACTCGGCCCGCTGCGTGGCCATCTCGACCACCGCATCCCTCAAGGAGATGATCATCCCGGGTTCCCTGGCCGTGGTCATTCCGCTGGTCCTCGGCTTCATCAGCGTCGACGTACTCGGGGGCTTCCTCGCCGGCGCCCTGGTCACCGGATTCTGCCTGGCCATCTTCATGGCCAACGCCGGCGGTGCCTGGGACAACGCCAAGAAGTACATCGAGGCGGGGCACCATGGCGGCAAGGGCTCCGACTGCCACAAGGCGGCCGTGGTCGGAGACACAGTGGGCGATCCCTTCAAGGACACCTCGGGTCCGGCCATGAACATCCTCATCAAGGTGATGACGATCGTGTCGCTGGTGTTCGCCTCGGCGTTCGTCGGCTGACCCGTCCAGTCCATCCGGACCGGTCCTGGAACCATCCGGATCGGCAACGAAGGGGTCCCTCCGGGGGCCCCTTCGGCCGCTTTTGGACCACTGCTCAGCCAGGGAGCACGATCATGGGATCCTTGGCCTCGCCACCGGAGCGGAGCTCGAAGTGCAGGTGGGGGCCGGTGGACCAGCCGGTGGAACCGCACCTGCCCAGCACCTCGCCCTTGTCGATCCTGTAGCCGCTCGACACGTTGACCTCCTCCTGGTGGGCGTACACGGTCACCACAGGTCCCTCGTGTTCGATCAGGACCACGTTTCCGTAGCCGTTCTTCCAACCGGCGAAGAGGACCTTGCCGGCCTTGGCCGCCCAGATCTCACACAGCCGATGTCCACGCCGTTGTGCTGGCGCATGGTTCCGAAGATCGGGTGCTTCCGGGGCCCGAAGCCGGACCCCAACCTGCCCTCAATGGGCATGATGAATCCCTGCCCGGATTCCTTCGTGAGGTCCGGCGCCGACTTCCGGAGTTCATCGGCGATCAGGTTCTCGATGAGGATCGCCATCACGTACTGGTCCCGTTCGAACTGGCGGATCTCGGCCTCGTAGGCCCGTATCCGCTCGTCCAGCTCGTGCTTCACGTCCTCCTTCGCAGCGATCCGTCGATCCAGGACCAGGATCGAGGATTCCAGTTCCCGTTGCCGTACCTGGGCGTCGGCGATGGCGTCGTCGGCCGAGCGGGCGATGTCCCGCAGCCTGTCCACCAGGTCGCCCCGGTCGCCCGTCACCGCGTTCAGGATCGCCGAGCGGCGGATTCCGAGGGTCAGGTCTCCGGACTCCAGCAGGATGCCCGGCCTCATGCGCGAGATGTAGACGTCGATGGCCAGCTCCTGGATACGCCTCCGCAGCTCGACCACCTCGGCGGCCACCTGGTCGGCCTGCACCCATCGAAGGGTGGCCTCGGATTCGGCAGCCTCGATGGCCTGTCGGGCCGCCGTGATCCTGGCCTCCTGGAGGGACACGGCGTCGTCCAGGGCATGCAGTGCGTCGGAGACCTGGTCGTCCTCGGCGGCCACCAGCTCGAGGGCCTCGGCAGCCGAGGCGGCCTCGTTCCTGGCGGCCTCCCGGCGGTCGCGTGCGTCCCTGATCGACTCTGTCTCCTTGACCGCGCCGGCCGGTACGGCCATTGCAGCCAGCAGCAGGCAGGCGACGGCCGTGGTTCGGCGGAGGGAGGTGGCGGGTCGGTTCAGCATGCAGGTCTTGCCCGGGAGGGGTTCGCGCAGGGTACCCGTGACCCCCGGCCCGTTGCCGTACCCGTGGGTGCGCCCCACCCATCGGTCGGGTGATAGACCCTCTTCAGGAATCCACGCCGACCACCCGGAGCCGATGCCGACCACCCATTCACCGTTGGAGGACCTGAGGGTCCTGGACCTGACCGACGCCCGGGGCGACCTCTGCGGTCGCCTACTCGGGGACCTCGGGGCCGACGTGCTGAGGATAGAGGCACCGGTCGGGGCGGGCAGCCGGACGCTTCCCCCCTTCGGGCCGGATGGCACATCTCTCCACTTCGCCTACCGCAACACCAACAAGCGCAGCGCCGTGCTGGACATCACCACCCCGGCGGGCCGGGCGGAACTCCTGGACCTCGTCTCCCGGGCGGATGTGCTGGTCGAGTCGTTCCGGCCGGGAGCCCTCGCCGACCTCGGCCTGGGACCCGACGTGCTCCTGGAGAGGAACCCCGACCTCGTCATGGCATCGCTGACGTACTTCGGGCAGACCGGTCCCGACCGGGATCTCGTCGCCACGGATGACGTGGTGGTGGGGCTCTCGGGTTGGCTGGCCCTGTCCGGAGTTCCGGAGAAGCCCCCGCTGCTTCCCCCGGGGAGCCTGGCCTCCGACACCCTGGGGGTCCTGGGCGCCTACGCCGTGACGCTCGGCCTCCTCCAGGTGCTCCGGGGCGGCGGCGGACAGCACCTGGACGTCTCTGCCCTGGAGGCCCTGGCACAGATGAACACCTGGGGCCTGCCCAACTCCAGCCACACGCTGGCCCGCGGATCGCTACCGCAGATGGTCCGCTCCGGCGACAGCCCCATGTACCCGACCATTGCGTGCGCCGATGGCCACGTCCGGCAGGTCGTGATGGCACCCGGACAGTGGCGGGCCCTGTGGGAGTGGATGGGCTCACCCGATGCATTCGCCGACGAGTACTGGGAGAGTTTCTTCAACCGGCTATCCAACCTGGACGTTCTGAACCAGCTGTTCGAGGAGCACTGGTCGGGCCTGCCGATGCTGGAAGGCTGCCGGGAGGCGCAGTCCAGGGGAATCGTGGCCACCCCGATGCTCTCCCCTGCCGACATCCTGACCGATGGGCACTTCGCCGCCCGTGGCTCCTTCCGACGGTCCGAGGTGGCTCCGGGAATCGAGGCACCGGTCATGGCCGGGCTGTGGGAGGTCGACGGAGAGCGTGTCGGCTACCGGTTCCGGGCACCGGCGATCGGAGAACACGAGGCGGACTTCAACGGAAGGCGCTTCATGGAATCCGCTGACCGGGTACGCCCACTCGACGGGGTTCAGGCTTCCGACCCGACCCACGCTCCGGGCCTGCCGTTGCGTGGCCTACGCGTCGCCGACTTCGGACATGGTGGCGTCGGGGTGGAATGTGGCCGGATGCTCGCCGAGTACGGAGCCGATGTCGTGAAGGTGGAGAGCCACGCCTACCCGGACTTCATCAGGATCTTCCTCGGCAGCGAGATGACGCCATCCTTCGCCTCGTCCAGTCGCACGAAGCGCTGCCTCGGCCTGGACCTGAAGCACGAGGGGGCCGGCGAGGTGCTGGAGCACCTCGTGGGCTGGGCAGACGTGATCATCGAGAACAACTCCATCGGCACCATGGCCGATCTGGGCCTCGGCTGGGAGGCCCTCCATGCCATGAACCCCCGGTTGGTGATGGTGAGCAGCCAGCTGATGGGATCGCGGGGGCCCCTGGCCGACTGGATCGGCTACGGACCGACCATCCAGACCGTCGGCGGCCTGAGCTGGCTCTGGGCCTTCGACGACGGCGACGGGCCACCCGGTAGCAACGCAATCCACCCGGACCACCTGGCCGGGCGAATCTGCGCCCTGGGAGCCCTGGCCGCCATGATCGGCCGGGAGAGGGGATGCCCCGGTGCCCACGTCGAGGTGGCACAGGTCGAGGCGCTGATGGGAACCCTGGGTGACCTCTTCCTGGGAGAGTCCCTGACGCCCGGCTCGGCCCGCCCGGAGGGCAACGACTCCCCCACCGGCGCCCCCTGGGGGGTGTTCAGGTGTGCCGGCGAGGAGACCTGGTGCGTCCTGTGCGTGAGGAACGACGAGGACTGGGAGAACCTCCGTGGCGCCATGGGAAGTCCCGGATGGATGGAGGATTCCGCCCTGGAGACCACGGCGGGCCGCCTCCTCGCCCGGGACCGGGTGAACGCAGGTGTCTCGTCGTGGACGGCCGGGAAGACCCCACGGGAAGTCCAGGACATCTGCCAGGCCGCAGGGGTACCAGCTGGTCGACTCATGCACCCGGTCGACCAGCTGGAGGACCCGCACCTTGAGCAGCGCGGCTTCCTCGTCGGAATGGACCAGCCGGGCCTGGGCCGGGTGGTGCTGGAGGGCGCCTGCATAACCGGCAGCGGCATGGCGGCACCGGTGATCCGCCCGGCCCCGTTCATCGGAGAGCACACCCGCCGCTTCTGCGTCGAGGACCTCGGCATGCACCCTGATCGGGTCGAGGAACTCATCTCCGCCGGGGCCATGGAAGCCGTAGACGAACCGGCCACCTGAGCCGGTGACCTCCCAACCCTGCCTCCGCTCCACCCACGGGGGTCGACCATGAGAGACCTCCGACTGCGCTATCTGGACCTCCTGGCGGGCTGCCTCTCCCGGGAACTCTTCCTGGAGCTCGACGAGCCCGGAGTGGACCCGGCGGATCGACACGAGGGCCGGGACTGGCCCGCCACCGCCGAGACGATGATCGGGCGACGTCGGTTGGACAACCTCATCGACTGCCTCGCCACCGTGCTGGACGATGACATCCCGGGTGACGTGATCGAGACCGGAGTGTGGCGTGGGGGTGCGACCATCCTCATGCGCGCCGCCCTGGCCGCCTGGGAGGACCCCGACCGCTCGGTCTGGGTCGCCGACTCATTCAACGGCCTCCCACCCCCCGACGCTGCCGCCTTTCCTGCCGACGAGGGGGTGGACCTCTCCGGAATCGGGGCCCTGGCGGTCTCGAGGGCCGAGGTGGCCTCCAACTTCGAGCGTTACGGCCTGCTCGACGACCGCGTCCGCTTCCTGGAGGGCTGGTTCGCCGACACCCTCAGCAGCGCCCCCATCTCCAGACTGGCCCTGATCCGCCTGGATGGCGATCTCTACCAGTCCACATGGGAGGCGCTCGACGCCCTCTACCCGAAGCTCTCACCCGGAGGCATCCTCATCGTCGACGACTACGGGGCATTCGAGCCGTGCCGTAGGGCCGTCCACGCCTACCGGGACCAGCACCACATCCACGAGGAGATCATCACCGTGGACTGGACGGGCGTCTGGTGGAGGCGCGACCGTTGAGTGCCCCTTACGAGACCTACCTCCACATGCTCGTGGACCTCCACCGCCTGATGGCTCCGGCCCGCTACCTGGAGATCGGGGTCAACGAGGGCCACTCGCTGGCATGCGCCGGCAGCGGCACGAGGCTGCTCGGCGTTGACCCCGCTCCCCGCGTGGTCTCCCTCGACCATCCCGACTGGTCGATCGTCGAGGCCACCTCGGAGGCCTTCTTCCGGGAGCGTGACGTGTCAGACCTGCTGGGCGGTCCGGTGGACCTGGCCTTCGTGGATGGCCTGCACCATTTCGAGGTGGCCCTGGCCGACGTGCTCTCCATGGAGCCCCACGCCCACCCGGGCACGGTGGTGCTGGTCCACGACGCCCTGCCGATCGACAAGCCCACTTCCGAACGGGACCGGAGTTCGGTGGTCTGGAGCGGCGACGTCTGGAAGGCGGTGGTCCTGTTGCGAAGGCACCGCCCCGATCTGACGGTGACCACCATGGACGTATCGCCCACAGGAATGGCGGTCATCACCGGCTTCGGCGAGGTGGTGGATCACAGTTGGGTGGGGCCTGCGGTCCGGGGCCTCATGGATGCCGACTACGGGGACCTGGTGGCCATGGGGGTGGAGCGTTCGCTGGGAGTGCGACCGGGAACACCCGCTGTGCTGGCCGACCTGCTTCCGGCCCGGAACCCCTGAGATCAGACCGGCGCTTCAAGCCCCAGCGGGGTGCGGGGTCGCTCCGGTAGGGCATCCACCAGGTCCCCGACGAGGTCATCGCGCAGGGACCGTCGAGTGGGGTCGTCCCAGAGGTTCACGAGTTGGA
>LWDU01037607.1_pt1 | contig 33267 bp, 23 predicted proteins | sample 727161 | NCBI WGS metagenome assembly LWDU01 (sample SAMN04566230, study PRJNA314399) | hydrothermal vent metagenome | isolation source: deep sea hydrothermal plume seawater | place: Mexico: Gulf of California, Guaymas Basin | collected 2004-07-11 | reverse complement strand
GCGCTTCACGACCAATGCCGACAGCAGTAACGATGCCGCATACATCGATGATGTGGTCCTGATCGGAACGCAGATCTAGATGCTCCACCTACAAACAACTGCACCATGACTATGGAGGTCCAGAAGTAATCGTGGTCTGAGGTTCATTGAACAGTTGGCGCTCTCCCAACTTGCCTCCCTGCCCGTGGCTTCAGGCAGCGGTCCTGGAGCCATTGCATGCAGAGAGTTCGAAGAATCCGTGCGATCGCTCCACTCCGAGAGGAGCAAATGAGCCGCCTATTGGGCATCGAATGACCACCCGACGGGGTATTTGCGTATTTTCAGCGCAATTAGCACAGACCTTCTAGAATAAGCGTTCTTATTGCGTGCAGCCTTCGCCCCCTCTCAGGCACGTCTCATTCGAGTCCTTAATTCTCTTCGATGATGCGTATCTCCATCTGTGGGCGCTTCGCCCTTTGTGTCCTTCTGATCTCTCCCACATCGGCACAAGACATTTCTGAATATCGCGCCCAACTAGCACATGAAAGGGCCACACACCTGCTGATGGATGATGCGGGGTTGCAGTATGACCCCGGCAGCATTCTCGTGCAATGGTACCCAAGCCAGGCCGAAGAAGAGCGCACCGCCATGCGTGAAGTGGTGGGCTCTGGTGTCTTGAAGCGCTATTCCCTGGTGCCAGACCTGGAGCTAATTCACATCACCACCAGCGTACAAGAGGCAATTGAAGCTCTCGGGCCCTTCACCAAATTTGCGGAGCCCAACTATGTTGTACGCCACACCAACATTCCCAACGACTCCTTATTCGTACAACTTTATGGCCTGCACAACACGGGCCAGACTGTTCAGGGTGTGGCGGGAGTTCCCGATGCCGACATCGATGCGGCGGAAGCCTGGGATGTATTCACCGGCGATGCCAATTTCAAGATTGCGATCATTGACACGGGCACGGATTGGGATCACCCGGATCTGGCTGCCAACATATGGATCAACCCTGGCGAGATCGCTGGCAATGGTATTGACGATGATGCCAATGGCTTCATCGATGATGTACGCGGCTGGGACTTCTTCAGCAACGACAACAACCCTGATGATTCGGGCGGACATGGAACGCACACCGCAGGCACCGTGGGCGCCGTTGGCAACAACGCAATCGGCGTAACAGGGGTAAACTGGCAGTGCAAACTGGTACCCCTGCGCTTCCTGGGGCCCACCGGTGGCTTCACTTCAGACGCGGTCTCTGCAGTTCAATACTGCACAACGAACAACATCAAAGTCTCCAACAACAGTTGGGGCGGGGGCGGGTTCTCCCAGGCCCTGTTCAACGCCATCCAAGCCAGCCAGGCCGTGGGCCATGTATTCTGCGCCGCCGCAGGTAATAGTGGCTCAAATAACGACATCTCGGCCCACTATCCATCGAACTACAGCTTGGTGAATGTTCTCTCGGTGGCGGCCACCGACAACAGAGACCTGATGGCATCCTTTTCCAGCTTCGGCAGTGTCTCAGTGGACCTAGGCGCTCCCGGTGTGAACACAGTATCGACCTATCTCAACGGGGGCTATGCCTCCTTGAGCGGAACCTCCATGGCAACCCCCCATGTAGCTGGCGTGGTGGGATTGGTCTATGCGCAGAACCCAACTTGGACCTGGCAACAGGTTGTGGATCGAATCCTGACCACAACTCGGCCTACGGCGGCAATGAATGGCCGGGTAGCCACCGGAGGTGTACTCAACGCCGCTGCAGCTTTGACAGGTGGAGGAGGTGGTGGAGATGTGACTCCCCCCGCCACCCCCACGGGTTTGGCGGCCACCGGCGGCGATGGAGTGGTGGATCTGACCTGGGTCGCCAATACAGAACCCGATCTGGCTGGCTATCGCTTGTTCCGCTCTACTGTATCCGGTTCTGGACATGTGGAGATCTCAACAGGACTCATCACGGCATCGACTTTCTCGGATGTAGCTGTGACAAATGGCACAACCTATTTCTATGTACTGCGCGCCGATGACATCACGGGCAACCAATCGGGGGATTCACTGGAAGCCTCGGCAACGCCCTCGGCAGGAACCGGAGGAGGAACACCTTCATCGCTGGCCTCCGATGGTTTCGAGTCCAATAACTTCAACGGCGGAGCGGGAGCCTGGCTTGGATCCTGGGCCAACTCACAAGCTCGAATCCTTGCGAACAACCCACATTCGGGATCGTTCAACGCACGTGTCCGGAAATCGAATGGAGTAATGCGTCGTACCTGTAACTTGGCAGGAGCCAATAGCATCCATCTCACCTTCTGGGGCAGAGCAGCCCAGTTCAAGGGCAACGACCAGTTCCTCATCATGGTCAGCGTAGATGGAGCACCTCTCACAACACTTGAGACCATCACTGCCGCGAACAGCGACAACATCTACCACTTCCATGACATTGACCTGTCCGGTCTCGCCATGTCTGCCAATGTTCTCTTCGAATTCCGCTCGAACATGGACAAGGGCTTCTTCTTCTTGGATGATCTCGATGTAATTGGGATCACCGGGCCTCCGCCGCCTGATATTGATCCGCCGGCAGTCAGCGTGACCAGCCCCACGGAAGGAGCCTCGGTCAATGGCACTGTGTCCTTCACGGCCAATGCCACGGACAATGTGTCCGTAACGCAGGTCGAGTTCCTGGTGGATGGCCTGGTGATCGCAACAGATGCCACGGCTCCATACGGAACCAATTGGAACAGCGATCTGGCTGCGCTAGGAGCCCATGTGCTCATGGCCCGAGCGACTGATCCAGCCGGGAATGTCGGCGCATCAGCGGGAGTCAATGTCACTGTTACAAGCCCACCACCGCCGGACCTCGACCCGCCGGTGGTCAGTGTGACCAACCCACTTGATGGAGCTACGGTTGAGGGCTTCGTAACCATCGCGGCCACAGCCTCCGACAATGTGTCAGTGGAGCAGGTTGAGTTCCTGGTGGACGGTTTGGTGATTGCGACAGATGCAACAGCACCCTACAGCACAAGCTGGAACAGCAGCCAGTCAACCGTGGGCCTCCATGTACTGACGGCGCGGGCAACCGATCCCTCCGGGAACACTGGTACCTCGACTACAATCAGTGTCACGGTTACAACGCCACCACCTCCGTCTCTCACGCTCACCTTGACCGGATGGCCTGGAGTAGCCAACAGGGGCGACCAGTTTACTGGCTCGGCGATCATCACCAACACGGGCGGAACAAACGCATCAGGGCTTGTGGCGAGCGTCAGTTGGAGCCCAAGCAACGCGCTCAGGTTCGAGCAAGGTGGTCCCAACAACAACGTGCCCACCGTAGTGGCAGGAGGCTCGCAAACTACGGGCTGGTCACTCAAGGCAGACAGGGAAACACCCCTCGCGACAATAACAGTTACATTGAGCGAGGCATCTGGCAACGTGATCGCAACAGAAACGACTACAATGGTCATTCTGAAGTGATCTTGACCTGAGGAACGAGACACCGCTCGCGTGGTGTTTCCCATATTTTGGCGGTCCGCTACTCGATGTGGCGGGCCGCCGAACTCGTAATTGGATGGCCCCTACCTGCTGCACATTGAAAGCTCTGGCAAGCGCACTGCTGCAAGAGCAACAACGAGAGAGGAATCGGCCGCCCGGGGTGGATACGCGCAGCGCTTTAGCGCCTGGCTCAAGCGCAAGGTCCGTATGAATCCTACTCCTCGTCCAGCACCAAGACCGGGGGCAACTCGGCGCCCTCAGGGGAAAAACGCATGGATAGGGAATTCACACAGTGGCGAGTGTTCTTCTCGGTGAGGTGTTCCCCCAGGAAGACATGGCCTAGATGCCCGTCGCAGTTGGCACACAGGATCTCTATACGCCGCCCGTCCGCATCGGTCTCTCGGCGTACGGCACCGTCGATCTCATCATCGAAACTGGGCCAGCCGCAGTTGCTGTGGAATTTCTGTTCGGCGAGGTAGAGCCTGGCATTGCACCTGCGGCAAAGGTAGGTCCCGGGGTCAGACAAGTCGGTGTACTCACCCATGTTGGCTCGCTCGGTCCCTTTGTCTTCGATGACATAGGCCTCTGCGGGGGTTAGATCATTGTAGGAGTCAGTCATCTTTGTGGCTTGGGGGCTCGGAGCGTTCGCGTTGAGTGATGCCGGATTCAGCTGATGATCAACGGAACCACCAGCGCTTGGAGCGTCGCTTCTGCCACCGCTTTCGCAGCTAGCCAGCAGGATGAGGGCAGCAGCCTGAAAGATCCGGCAGATTGACAGGGTGATCGACTGTGAGTACATGGGGCAAGCAATTGTCATCGTGATTTGAAGAATTCCTCAGTCGCCTTGGACGCCTTGATGACGCCGCAGGCTCTATTCTGGACCATACTCCAGGGCGCCGAAAGACCCCGAGCACTCAAGCCACAAAAAATCGGGTCTAATGCCTTGATGGAAGCGCCTGAGAGGGAAAGATGGCCCCATGATCGCCCTTCCCCCTGGTAGCCTCCTCGCCCTTGCCCTCACCCTGGGGCCCCAAGCCGCTCCAGCGCAGGAACCTGGACCGTACCCCGAGGCACCCAACATCGTGCTGGTTTTCGTGGACGACATGGGTTACGGCGATCTCTCCAGCGCCGGCCATCCGACTATCCGCACGCCCAACATTGACCGGCTGGCCCAAGAAGGCGTGCGCATGACCCAATTCGTCGTTGCCTGTTCGGTTTGCTCACCCTCACGTGCAGCCCTTCTGACAGGCTGCTACCCCCGCAGGATCGAGATGCACCAGCACGTGATCTTTCCGGACGACAGATGGGGCCTGAATCCCGCTGAGATCACCCTGGCGGAAGTCCTCAAAGAAAGAGGATATGCGACCGCCTGTTTTGGCAAGTGGCATCTGGGACACAGGTCCGGACTGCTTCCCTTGGATCAGGGCTTTGACGAGTTTGTCGGAATCCCCTACTCCAACGACATGTCCCAGGCCCTTCGCTCAACCAGAGACAACTATCAATACCAGCTGCCCTTTTTCGAAGGCAATGAAGTTGTGGAATGGGAACCGAACCAGGCCCAGTTCACCGCGCGTTTTACGAGAGAGACTGTGCGCTTCATCGAGCAGCATCAGAAGGAGCGCTTCTTCATCTACCTCGCCCACCCCATGCCCCATGTGCCTCTTTTTCGCTCAAAGGCCTCTGAAGGACGCAGTCCACGGGGACGCTATGGAGACGTGATCGAAGAAATCGACGCGGGTATGGGCACCATCGTGAAAACGCTCAAGCGCCTTGGCCTGCGCCGCCAGACCCTGATCATCTTCACGAGTGACAATGGTCCCTGGGCCAGCATGAAACTCAGCGGAGGGTCTGCCGGTCCATTCCGTGGCAGCAAAGGCAGTACGCTGGAGGGTGGACACCGCGTTCCCTTCATCGCTTCCTGGCCCGGACACCTGCCTGAAGGAGCCCTCAACCACGAGTTCATCACCGCCATGGATGTTCTGCCCACCCTGGCCGCATTTGCAGGCAGGCCTTTCATACCCCCCCACCCAATCGACGGGCACGATGTAGGGGACCTCCTCATGTGCAAACAGGGTGCGCGCTCACCCACTCGAGCCTTCCTCTACTACGCAGCCCGCGGCCCTCTGGAGGCTATTCGCCGGGGCCCCTGGAAACTGCGCCTGAAGAACGGAACCCTCTTCAATTTGGAGGAGGATCCAAGTGAACTGCACAACCTTGCGCTAAGACTTCCGGACAGAGTGGATGGCCTTCGTGATTTGGCCAAGCGCCTCGACGAGCACATCGTATCCCAGGTACGCGCGAGAGCAGAAGGGGGCAACGAGGTCTTTCAACCTGCTCGAAAGAGCCAATAGACGCTAGACTTGAGTCGCTGTGAATTCACATTCTCTCAACTCCCCTCTAGTCGCCCAAGATGGCCTGCACAAGCAGCGCGCTGAACTTATCGAACTCGCCGAAGCACTGGAACTCCAATCGGAGGACTCCACGCAAACCGCAGTTCAAGAGAGATTCGAGAGTCGAGTTCAAATTGCACTCGCTGCCCAGAGCCTACATCTCGGGCCGTGTGCAATTGATTGGTTACCCCACGAGGGAAGACCCTTCCTGCTCAGCCGATTGAGATCCACCCAGAGAATCAGCGATGCCATTCTCGGCGCTGTCCATGATGGACAGATCAACCCCAAGGACCCTGAGCTGTCGGATCAGCTCCAGAATGAATTCTGGGGACATATCAGCACAACCTTGCGCCGCATGGCGGGGTATCGAACTAGCTCTGAAGACAGTGTAGATCTGGTGCAATCCGCCATCGCATCGATCCTGGGGGACGGCACGCGTCTGGAATTTCGTACCCAGGCCCAGTTCCTCTCTTACTTGCTGCAACGCATTCGCTGGAAAGCAGGTAACAAGGCCCAACGGAACAGAAACAAGATCTTGATGGACAACGAAGCCTCCGCCCGCGTGCAGGATAAGTCTCCGGGACCGGCCACCAATGCAGCCGATGCGTCTTTGCATGGAAGGGCCCGCGACCGGCTCGCGCAGTTCGGGGAACGGCAACAGTATCTGATCCTGGCACGCATCGATGGAACGCCCATGACAGATCAGGCCGAGCACCTTGACCTTGAACTATCCGCCTGTCGCAAAGCCAGCCAGAGGGCCTGGAAGCTGATATTGGGAGCACTCGCAGAGGAAAACAAAGACTGAATTGCCTTCGGGCATCCCCCGATACTCCAGACGAGCGGTTCCGATCTGAACGAAATAAAGGGGCCCTCTTTCTTTTTCTGGATTTCATGTCTCAGCAGGTACCGTCTGTCCTTTCTCCCCTTAGGCAACCGTCTCAAGTATGGCCCGCATTGAAATCAAGGCCTACCGCAAACTACGAGAAAGCCCCGCATGAATAGCCCCGATCACTATCTTCGTAATGACTCTGATCCCAGCAACGGCCTGGGAGAATATGTGAGCGTTTGGCTTGAACGAGTCGGGGACGAGGCTCTCGATCCGGCCGAGGAGGCGGAAAAGGTGATCGCCGATGCCCCTTCCCTGCTCAAGCCGCTCTTGCGCTCCGAATTCGCAGATCTGATGCAATTCGCACAATCCACTATCCACCGCAGCCATTTACGCAGGGGCACCCAAGTCGGCGGCTACAAACTTGTGGAAGTGATCGGTACTGGCGCCACAGGGACGGTCTGGGAGGCAACCGACGAGAGCGGGTCTTCGCTCGCCCTGAAGTTCTTGCATCCGGCCTACATTGCATCCCCGGAAGGTGCCCGACGGGTCATGGGAGAGGCCCAATTAGCAGCCCGTGTTCAACACCCGGGGCTGGTTCCTATTGTCAATCAGATCCACGAAAAGGAGCTGTGCGCCCTGGTCGCTCCAATGATTGGAACAGGATTGACACTCGCGGGAATCATCAGCAAGGCCCGGGAGGGCATATCGGAATACGACCCTGACACAATCCTGCGAGCTCTGGTTTTGGCCATCGAAGGCACCGGCGCCCTGCACGAAGCAGGCATCTTTCACCTAGACATAAAACCCGGCAATCTTGTGCTCGGATCGGACGGCAACTTTGTACTGACCGACATGGGCCTCGCCAAGGTCCAGGGTGAACCCTCCATGAGCCACTCGGCCCAGATTCTGGGCACGCCGTCCTACATGAGCCCTGAAATCGCCCTGGAAGGCCGCAAAGATGCGGATGCGCGCTGCGATGTATGGGCCTGGGGTATAACGCTATTCGAAGCGATGTCCCTTGAGCGGCCGTTCCACGGGGCGGGAATACACGAGGTTCTGCGGCAGGTCCATGAACACACGCCGGCGCGGCTGAATGACCGGTCACGGAGCCTCACCCGGAAACAACTCAGCTCTCTGCGATCAATTCTGAACCGCTGTCTGGAGAAGAATCCCAACCTCCGATATCAGAGTGCAGTCGAATTGGCCAAAGACATGCGCAACCTGATTGATGGGCGCAGGGTGCTGGGCAGTTCCTATGCGCGGCAGGCCACGCTCTTTCTGCAGCGTAACCGAACAGTGGCGCTCGGAATGACTGCGGCCGCAGTGATTACGACAGCCAGCCTGTTCGGAGCGAACTACTATCGATCAGTAGGAAGGTTAACCAGCGATCTGACAACATGCCTGAACGAAGCGGTCACCCTGCTGGGAGAAGACTTCAACAAGCATCAAGATCGTTTCATGCCCTTGATTAAGGAACTGAAGGCCCTCGCTTCAAACCCGCGTCTAGGAGAACCCGTCATGCGCGCTGGGCTCTTGTCCATGATGGCCAGCTCCATCGGAGAGCAGCCTCATGCCGATATCGAACAATGGGCCGCGGTTCACGACCTATTCAAGCAGGCCCTCATCATCCTGCCCGATCACGAGCGCATTGAGCGCGCAGAAGTGCACCTGCAACGAGCATCTCTGCATATCCAGCTATGGGAGCATCAGGCATCACGTGAGGACCTCCTTCAAGCCGCCCTGCACCTGGAAGATGCATCAGATCCCATTCTCCGAGCCAAGCGCGCCTGGGCCATCAGCCAATACCAGAGGCTGAGTCACGTCTATGCGGAGCAGCGGGACATGGATCCGATTCTCGCGAACATCGATGCTGCTGCGTTGCTCGACGAAGCGATCTTGTACCTGGAAGCGGAAGGACTCCATAACTGGTCCCTGCGTTGCAAGCACGCCAAACTACAACACGCCATCGGGACAAGACCGCCAACGCCTCTGGATGGAAAAGCCGCCGATGATCTCGCCGAGGAATTCGGATCTATGTTGGGGCCTACTCACAGCTGGACCATCGCGTCTCTAAGGACTAGATGTCGGGCGTGGTACGTCATTGCAGAGGACTATCCTCAAATGGTGCATACCAAAGAGACGGAACCGGACCCAAAAAGGCGAACTGTCTTGATTCAGTCAGACCGGAACAAGTACTACCGCTACTCCCTTGAGGCTTATCAATATCTCTTGCAGCAGACCACCGTGCGCTATGGCATGGATCATGTGTTCACCGCAACTGCCGGCATCGGTGTGGGCCAGCAACTGATGCTGGTTGGAAACCATGAAGAGGGACGACCGTACTACGAAGAAGGCATTGAGAGCCGCTCGAAGTACGCTGGACCCAACACGGAGATTCTCATGCGAATCAAGACCGGCTACGGGGTCTGCTTGATGAATTGCGGCGACTATGAGGCTGCCGCCGCCCACTACGAAAAGCACTGGCAAGATTGTGCTGCAGAGGAGCGATTGGGACCCGGGCACGCAATCACTATTGTCGCCCACAGAGGATATCACCACGCTCTCGGGGTTCTGGGAAGAGCGGACAGGATACGCGAGGACTCTTCGATTCAGTGGGATTCTGCCAAAGAGAATTTCCTGTCGGCACGCACCTTGTTGTGGGAGGACCTGCAATACAGCGTGATAATCGAACTCAGTATTGGACCAGACCCCCATGTGGTAGACGATATTGAAGAGCGCTGGCAGCAACTCTGCCAGTCCTGGTCGGATCATCCTCTTGACGAGCGTCACGCAGAAGCCTGGAAGGACATTTGGAAGCCCCAGCTAGAAGAGTCCATGGGTATCTTGCGCGCCGTCTCCGCAGGCGATGAAGCTGCCCTCGCAGCCTGTTTCAAAGAGAGCAGCTTTTTCTCCAGTGATCATCACCTCTCTTGTCTGGCTCGGATCCAGGCCCTGCGTCTCGATCGCCTCGGCCTGGAGGAGACTCTGGCCATCGCAGAGACTGAAGAAAACAAGCACCTTGTCGACCAGGTCCGAGCCGAAATCGCCGTACTCGACCTGAATGCGGGCGATCCCACGAGCGCAGAAGACCTCCTCAAGACACTGACTTCCAGAGAACAGATACACAGCAATTTGGCGCGAAGGTTTCTTCTCTGGGCGCTCAACCGGAGCTAGCTGCTCAGGGTCTCTAACGCGCTAACCAAGCGAAGCAATAAGGGCAATCACAAAGAAGATCAACACAAGCCCTCCAACCACCAGGCCTATCCGAGCCCAGGAGAGAGGCAACCTTCCATGCACCCCACTCGGGTCCCGACCGCTGATCACCGCCCGATACACTTGATCGTTATAACGCCAGGCCAGGACCCAGACTGGCAAAGCCACCCGGCGAGTGTGCAGACCCTCGATGCGCATTGAGACTCCGACCTTGCGCACGCGACTCCCCGGAACGCAATTGTGCTCAACGTACTCCCTGGCTCGCTGCTTGATCCCATGCAATAGATAGGCCCGAGCAAAGGAGCGCTGAGCATCAAAGGTCTCGTTGTGAATCGATTCCACGCCGACCTCTGCGGCGCTGGTCGGCTGACTGTCCAGTCCCCCCCCTGCGTAGGTCCCAAGCAAGGCGCTGGTTTCTTTGGGATTCAAGCCTCTTGAGGCTGAAACCAGCACATCATCGAAAGTGATGTTCGTACTACCCGCATGCGGTGCCCAATCAGAACGCCGTGATCCAAGGTTTGAGTCCGCGGCCCAGGACACCTCCGCCTCCGCATCGAACATCCAGGCGGGGAAATAAAGTGGCTGCAAGTCATCCACCTTGGCCTTGCTGCCCATATCCGCAGGTCGAAAGAACCCCTGCCGACCAAGCCAGTTCTTGAGGGCTTTGACTGCGGCATCTCGGTCAACGGTGAATCCCATCCACTGTTTGACCTCTTCCTGAGGGTCGCGGATCTCCTCCAGCGAAAGTTCGGTGGTACAGAAAGCGCAGCGCACCGCCCTTGCGTCGGCGTCATAGGCCGTTGCCGCCCCACAACCGCCGCAACGCAGGATCTTGGCGAAAACATCCCCCACGGGCAGAGCCTTGTCAGTGGGAATCCCAAGGGCGCAGACAGCGCAGCGCAGATCTCCCTTCTCGATCGGCGTAGCGCAGCGCTCACAGGCGTGAAGGGTCTGGGTCATAAGAACATCCCGCTCACAATCAGACCAAAGAAGACCAGCACGGCGAGAATACCGAGGACCAACAACGCCAGGCGCCCGAAGGAGCGCGGCAGGTCTCCTTGAATCTCGCCGGTTTGGCCATTGACCAGCACGCGCAGGAGTTTTTTCTCTGGACCCCAGCGCAGAGCAAGAACCCAAACGGGGACCAGCATCAATTCAGCCACCTGATCTTCGAAGGTAGTCGTCAGACTGGAAACCTGCCGGCTATCTCCCGGCAGATACCCGTCGAGTTCGCGCCCTACGGCCTGTTGCACCTCCTCCTGGGCCAGATCAATTCCCTCGGCCTGTGTGCGCGTAGCTTCTTCCGCAGACCAGCCTGTCACCAACGCAGAGGAATAGCGCCTGATGGCGCTCAGGTCAAAAGGCTCAATTGCCGCAAGCTCCGCATTTGTCAAACCCCTGCATGCCGTGACCAAAGCATCTGCCGCCTGGGTCACATGCTTGCCTGACAAGTTGCGCCATTCAGTCTTTACGACAGTACGCGTACGCGTCACCATTCTGCCCTTGGAATCGGTCGTAACGTAGGTCTCGGTAGTGGTGTAGTTCTCACCAATGCGAGCACTGTACTCAGAACGCGCCACAGCGCTGTAGAGGTAGGCGGGCAGATAGACGCCCTCCATGGACGATATTTTGGCGTGACGAATCTCACTTGGCGCCAGCAATCGACCTTTTGCCAGCCACTCACGTACGCTCGCTTCAGCCTGTTCACGGGGAATGGCAAAGCCCAGTACATAATTCGGCTCAATAGCTCGGCCAGAGCCTATGGTCTCGCGATCGACCGCTCGGTCAATGACCGAACCCGAGGCGCAGAATGGGCAGACCGCAGCGAAACGGTGGCGCGGCATGGAAACCGACGCCCCACATTCGTTACAGCGAATCTCAAGCAACTCCTCGGAAGGGGCTTCGGGGGCTGGAGTCTGGGGGGAGGGGCTCAATGAATGGAACGGTCATCCGCCGCGAATGCACGCCATGATAGCGGCTGACGGGTGGCCCTATCCGTATCTGATACCCAGACACCCAGAGCCTGCACTCTGAACGACTGTAGAACACAAAACCTCAGGGCTTCAGTGCAGCGGGGTGTCCGACCTTCCAATTACCGCGCCGGGCAACCAGATGTTCATCAGCGCGTGGGTCGTTCTTGAGCTCTGCCAGAAAGAACTCGGTCACGATCGAAAGCTGGGAGGCCTGCGCCTTCTTTGCTCGCTTGGTCACGGATTCGCCATCTCTCGCACCGCAAGCGCCCCCGTGTCCCAGGCCTGGGATGTTGCAGTACAGCCGCCTGGCCTGACCCGGCCCCAGTTGTGCAAAGAGATGACAATCAGAGATCGGACACAGTTCGTCCTCACGCGCAATCACGACCAGGCTCGCCGCTTCGCTGGCTTTCATCTTTAGGCAAAGCTCCTTGTCATCCAGTGCCCCTGTGGGCTGAAGAAGACAAACTGCAGTGACCTGATCCAACTCAGCAGCGAGGGCCACGGAGGTTATTGCTCCGGCCCCATGACCTAGAACCCCCCACCTGTCAAAAGTGAAGCCGCCCACCCTGTTGTCCATGGACTCAAGGCTGACAACCAATTCAGGCACACCACGAACCGAAACCGCATCCCCAAGAACCGTCACTACGACCAAACCGTGACTGGCAAGATGCTGCGCCAGGCCAACATAGTCCCCCGCGTCACGACCTTCATCGGTCGCAATAATCAGCAGCGGCGGCTGACCGGTTTCCCCTGTCTCCCGATCCATGCTGGGAACTGTCAATCTCGCGCCCTTTGGGAGGGGATGGGAGCTCACCTCAAAGAAGCCCTGATTGGATGAATCCCAATCAGCTGCCTCCCTTGCAAGAGGAAACCGCGGGCTATATGTATGCTGATTCGTAAGCCGCTCCAGCATTTCTGCCAAGAGGTCGCCCTCCCGGCGAGAGAGGTCTCTTTCTTCCCTAGGATCGTTCTCCAAGTTGAACAGCTGAACAGAAGTGGACCCATCTGACTTGGTGTTGCTCACAACCTTGAAGTCCCCCGAGCGCAGGGCCTGATGTTTGGCGCTCTCAAAGTAGAGGTCTCGCTCGGGCAACTCTGCTTTCTCATTTCGAAGGACCTCCACAAGCGATACTCCATCGAGTCCTTCTGGTACGGCCAGGCCAGCCAGTTCCGCCATGGTCGGGAGCACGTCCTGAAAGCCGATCGGGGTTGTGTTGACCACACCTGCAGGGATCTGTCCATCCCAGCGGGCCACAAGAGGAACGCGAATGCCTCCCTCCCAAAGGGAAGTCTTGAACCCTCGTAGGTGCCCGTTGGATTGAAAGAATGCGCTGTCGGTTCCCCCATTGAAGGTAGCTCCGTTGTCGCTCGTAAAGATCACCAGAGTGTTCTTGCGAAGGCCAAGCTCATCCACCTTGGCGAGCAACTGCCCAAGGCCCGCGTCCATACGCGTGACCATTGCCGCGTACGCAGCACGAGGGGCCTGATGAGGCAGGTAGCCCTTGTTGCCAAGATAGGGCTCATCATCCCAACCCTTGTCCAAGTACTCCTCAAGCGAATCCTCAGGCACTTGCAGAGCCGCGTGAGGAACCGGGGTGGGAAAATACAAGAGGAATGGATCCTGCTGATGCTTGTCCAGGAAATCCAAAGCTTCTACCAGCATCACATCTGCGGCGTAGTCCTCTCCTGAAAATTCAGCCCAGGGATTGCGCTCTGTGGGCACTTCTTCCCAACGCTTGGATGGAGTGAATCCAGGGTTGTTCAAAACCAGGGGAATGCCGTCCTTCCAGAGAGCCGGGGGATAGTGATCATGCGCCTTCTTCTGACACATGAAACCGACGAAGCGATCGAAGCCCTGGGCCAACGGCCGGCCCTCATCCCCGGGAGCCCCCAGGCCCCATTTGCCAAAGGCTCCGGTAGCGTAGCCCGCAGACTGCAGGACGCGCCCCACGGTCACAGTCCCGTGACGCAGGGGCTCCTGGCCCTCCCCCAGCACATGCAGGCGACTGGACCAGGAAGAGTTCTGCCGAATCTGCGCGTGCCCCGTGTGCAAACCGGTCAAGAGCACACAGCGCGAGGGTGCGCATACCGTGTGGCCCGAATAGGCCTGAGAAAACTGCATGCCCTCAACGGCAAGGCGGTCGATGTTCGGAGTGCGGATCCTGGTTTGACCCTGGTAGCCCACCTCGCCCCAACCTAGGTCATCCGCCATGAACAGAATGACATTGGGGCGCTCAGTCGCTGGACGGGGAGATTCCTGCAGACCCCAGCTTGGACCAGTGAGCAGGGCCATGGCCAATATCACGCGCAGATGAAAGCTGGTCATGGAATCATCCTACCCGGGAAAGGGAATCTCCCCGCCTGCGCGGGACGCAGATTTCTTTGATTGCATCTCTGAGCCCTGACGGCAGGATAGGGCCATGCACCTACTGCCTCTTCTGCTGTGCGCCGCCCTTCAAGGGAGCACCGAATCCAAGCCCCCCAACATTCTGTTGCTGCTCTCCGACGACCAGCGGCCCGACGCGGTCAGTGCCTGGGGCAATAACTTTATTGCCACACCCAGCATCGATGCTCTCGCAGAGGCGGGGCTTTCCTTACGAAACGCCCACTGCATGGGCTCGCCCCATGGGGCAATTTGTCAACCGAGCCGCGCCATGCTGCACACGGGCCGTGCCTACCACCAGCTCAACATCGGCAATCTTGCGGGACGCGAGTTGCTGGGCGAGATCTTGGGCGCATCGGGTTTCACCACATTTGGAACAGGCAAATGGCACAACTCCAAGGAAGCATTCAAGCGCTCGTTCCAAGAAGGCAAGGCGATCTTCTTCGGCGGCATGTGCGACCACAATGAGGTCAGCTTGATCGATCTCGCCGATGACAAATACAACAACAAGCGCACGGGGAAAGGCCACTCCAGCGACCTCTTCGCCAACGCAGCCGTCGATTTCTTGAAGAGCACAGACGGATCCCAACCCTTCTTCTGTTCGGTGGCTTTCACCGCGCCGCACGATCCACGCACACCCCCTAATTCATACTCGCAGCACTACTACGAGAACCGTCCACCCCTGCCCGCGAATTTCCTGCCACAGCACCCCTTCGACTGCGGCTGGATGCAAGTGCGAGACGAAAACCTCGCCGGCTGGCCACGCACAAGAGAAGTAATCAGCGACCAACTCTGCGAGTACTACGGCCTGATCACCCACATGGACGAGGCCATTGGGCGCATCCTGACCGCGCTAGAGGAGACGGGGCAAGGCCAGAACACGCTGGTAATCTTCGCCGCAGATCATGGCCTCGCCATGGGCAGCCACGGCTTGCTGGGCAAACAGAGTCTCTACCAGCACTCCATGGGGCTGCCCCTGATCCTGCGCGGACCGAATATCCCCGCGGATCAATCCAGCAACGCTCTTGTCTATCTGCTCGATGTATTTCCCACCATCTTGGAAGCGGCCAATCTCCCACTGGCAGACGACCTCCAGGCCCACAGTCTGTGGCCTCTAGTCGATGGCAGCCAGCAGAGCCTGCGCGAGACCCTGTTCACGTCTCTCGGTCGACACCAACGGGCCATCCGGGACGATCGCTGGAAACTGATCCGCTACCCCGAAATAGACCACCTCCAATTGTTCGACTTGCAAGCGGATCCCGACGAACGAGAGAACCTGGCCGCTCGACCCGAACATGCGGGCACCATCTCGCGCCTGCGCAGATCCCTCGGCCAATGGCAAGAATATGTGGGCGATGATGTGCCCTGGACCGCGAAGAAGGTCCACGACAAGGAGATCGACCTCACAGGAGCCAGCCGCAAGCCTGACCGCTGGCAACCAGAGTGGGTACGTAAGAAGTACTTCGGGGAATAGCGCCCGACTCTAGTGCCAGAGCAACAGCCCGATGAAACGATCATCGAAACCGTTGGTGCCATTGGGCGATGAAACAAGGCCCAAGATTCGCGGGCTCTCGGAGAGCTGACCACGCCAGCGTCCAACACCTGGTAGGTCGATTTCGACCATCGCCTCGGGATCCATGGTCCAGGTCCCGCTGAATTCCTGAACAACCATTTGGCCTTCCACAACCTGCTGTTGCTTCCACTGAACAACGCCGCCGGAATCAAAGCTCACGCTGAAACGACCAGCAGCAGGCAAAGTACCCCCCTCGACTTTGATGTCGCTGAAGTAGGTACCGTTCAAGGTCTGCCCCGTCAGAGAACTTGGGCTCGCAGTCCAGGGAATGCCCAAGGTCATCCCGATTCCATGGGCAAGGTCCGTGTGGTCGCTTGGGCTCGACAGAGTGAATCGTCCATCCGAAATCACAGACCCATGGTGCTGCTGATTCCAGTCCAACAAATTGAGGTCCATTTCTCCACCGGTAGTCACCACATTGAAGGGCGCTCCCTGGGGCATGGACAAGGGATCCGAATCGACCACGATCTGATGCTGCCCAGGATCAAACACCCGCAGCCAACGCAATTCATTGACAAGTACCAAGCCATCAAATCCAATCCAACCCCCCGAACCCGAAAAGCGTCCGAAGGCGTCATGCCAGACCAGATCTCCGTCCAAGGGGTCTGTCTCAAGCAATTCCAAGCGCGCCCCGTAGTGAAGGAATCGCGTGGGCTGCTGAAAGGGATCCGCCGGCGAGGACTGGGGCCACTGATTGCCGAAGAGAGTGAATGAAACGCCCTCGTTTTCAAAACTTGTCATGGCCAGGGTCTCGTCCCAGCCCCCAAGGTGGCCGACCAGGATGCCCTTCAGGCCCTCCATGGTCATCCAGACCCGGCCGTCCTTACGCGTACCCCAAAGGCCGCGAAGACTGTTGAAATCCTGAGCCGAACCGGCGGCAGTGATCACATCCAAAGAGTGTTGAAATCCATCGGAAGCGCTCCAGGAGCCATTCTCGTCGAAGGTCAGAATACCCTGGAGGGTGGTCAATGAAGGCAGGGGTGCGTTGTTGTCCACGCGCAAACAAGACACTTGGAATCGCTGATTGGTCAATGGCCGAATGTCCGGAGAACCGTCATCACAAACCACGCGGATCTCGGGAGTGTCCACGACCACAACTCCATCTTCGCAACGCACGATTTCGGTTGTGCGAATCAGAACGCGGATGCGAGTTTCTCGTCCCTTGGGTGGTTTTATCGAATCGGGAAGCAGCTTGGGATTGAGAACCGAGCCATCCCCGCTGATGCTTCCACCATGCTCCAAAGTTGCAAAGTGCAGGACCCAGACGCCGTCTCCATCGGGATCATGAACGGGGTCTCCTGTCAGATCAATCCCATGATAGATCGTCTGCCCCGAACCGCAGGGATCGGTGGCTTGGATCATGATCTCGGTTTCAAGCGCAATACGCACATGGTGCCATTCAGCGATCGGCGCTGTCTGAGAGGCAAGATCCAGGGGGATCTGATTGCCAAGATCCACAGAAGCGCCCGTAGGGTCGAAGAATATCGGTAGCCATTCATCTCCATCACTCGATGTGGAGAGTTCGATCACGCGGGCATCAAAGTCGGTAGGCGTCACACCTTGCACGGGCATGGCCAATAACAGTAGGGAAAGGAGCATTTTCGGGCGTTGCTAAGAGTGTGATGGGCGAGAATCAGTAAGCCTGCAGGGTTACCGTGACCGTACCGGGACCAAGGTTGACCGGATCACCGCCGGAAGAGCCATCGTTGGGTCCTTGTACACAGGCAATGACCGAGATCGCGCCCAGCACACAGGTCAGAATTACGAAGCGGACAATGAGAGGGGTCTTTGAAGAATTCGGCATTGGGAAGATTTGGGGGTTACTGTGTTCTCCTGCTCGATCATCGACCTGACGAGTCCGAAGTCTTGAAGTGAGACCACCGAAAGCGTCCCAATGGCCTTTGGAGCCTCTTTTGGGATGCCCAGGGCATGCTTTAGACTGCTCCCATGGATGAGGTCCCGGTAACACCGCCCCAGGATCCTCAAGGATCCGTCTCCTGGGCGCAGGCCCTTGGGCGAGGCCTCGGCATCCTCTACCTGCCCCAGTTGACCGCCGTGGTGATCGGACCGCTTGGCGAGTGCGACCACTGCGTGGAGACCTTTTTTCAGTTGTTCCTGATCCTGCCGGGACTGCTAGGGGCAACCCTGCTGCACGCCCCAGACAAGCCCATAGTGGCAAGCCTTGTAACCGTAACCCTGGCCTTTGGGGTGATACAAATCATGCGCCGGAGCGGCAAAGCCGCAAGGATCGGGGGAATCGCGGTCGCATTGCTCAGCGCGCTCAACGCTCTGGCAATCAGCCACATGCTGCGGGCCTAGGTCCGTACCAGAAGACCGATCATGCGATCTTCAGAACCTTGCACACCGTCCTCGCTCGAAGTGATCGAGAGAGTGTTACGGGCTGGATCCACCTGGCCTTCAAAGGTCCGGCCATCGACCAGCGTGATAACTACACGGCCTTCGCCCCAGACCACATAGGTCCCGGCGGTATTCACGCGACTGAAGCCATCAAGGCCAGTGGAGCTCTGAATCCAAAGACATGAGGTTGACGTTACAAAGTGCAATTCAACTCTACCCGAGATAATATCCAACTGAAGATCAGCAACACTATCCTCCACAAAGGCGCCCTTGTAGGAACGACCTTGCACAGATGAGTTGTTCATGCCAGCGCCAATGCGCATGGTAATCGCAAGGCCCTGACGATTGGCAGGCAGATCACGGCGATCCAAGATTCCCACACCCGCGTCCGAGGCGATCCAGCCATCGTAGTAGGAGGACAGATCGAGCATTGTCAGATTCAGATTTGAAGTCCCCGGGGGCACCGAATAGGCCACACCCTGACTAAGGGGCAGCCAGTCGATATCGATCATCGGAGCAGAAGCGGTACCTCCAATCCAATCCTCCACTCGCATACGATTGCGCTGGGTAGTGAAGTCAAAGTGGGCTAGGCCCAAGTCCCCTGTAAAGCGCCCAAACAGACGCCATGTGGTCAAGTCAGCTCTGAAGGGGTCGGACTCGGTCTGCTGGATATCAAAGTCGTGGACAATGACTCGCTGGGGAGAGGTGAACGGGTGCTGATTGCTCGCCACGCCCTTGCGCAGGCCCCAGATCAAGAAGGCCTGGTCGCCACCGCCGGTACTCGCCACAGAGAATACTCCGCCGCCGGTACGCACCCAACCGGTCATGGATTCAGACACGCCAGAGCGTGTCATCCAAAGTCCACCGTCTGGCATGGAAGACCACCAGCCGGCCCAGGGTTGAGCACCGAACTCGTTCTGGGCGTCTGCGAGGTTTAGGTTTCGCCATTGAATCAAATCCGAGGTCCAGTGTCCGTCGCCATGCAAGACAGCCTCGCCCTTGAAGGTAGAAACCATCGGTCCTCCAACAGCATGCTGCAACTGCATGCCTGTGATCTGATAGGTGGAGCCACTGACCTGGTTGGCTGAACCGTCTTCCAGGAGTGACAACTGCACCCGAGGCGGGTCCATCACCATCTGCCCCTGTTCACAGTGCACATTGCCCGTGACACCCAAGATCATGCGCAGAGGCGCGACTGTTCCCTCTTCCACGGGAATCGGCAGATCGATCATCAAAGGATGGGTCAACGTCCCGCTGCCCTCGTTCGTTCCCCCGTAGGCCGGGGTGGAAAAGTAGATGTCCCAACGGCCATCGCCATCCGGATCGATCAACTCGTCGCCGGTCCAGTCCACCAGGTCAATGATTGTTCCGCCGCCACAGGGGTCGACGGTCTCAATCTGCATGATGGCACTAAGCACCACATGCACGGAAGGATAGGTACCCACAGGAACTTCGCCCTGCCCCAGCTCTTGCACGCCCTGCCCAACAACATTCACCAAGTGCCCGCCGGGGGGCGAGAAGGCCTCAAGCCACACCAGGCCGTCCTGGGACACTTCAACCGTATGCACACGCACCAAGAAATCCGTGGGCGTGGTCTGGGCCAAGAGGCCACTCATCAACAGCGCCAATGGCACGAGCCGTTGCAGGAAACCCATCAGGCGTCCCCCGAAATGCTGAAGGAAATGCCTCCGCCAGGAGGACTTTGGTCGCCACCACCAGAGCCGCCACCAGAGCCGCCACCTCCACCAAAGTCATCGTTCTGCTCGACGCAGGCCAAGGGAAGGATAGCCAATGCAATAGCGCCCAGGATAAGCAGGACGGCAGCTCGCAGGATGGGTCGGGGGGTGTTAGGCATGGTCGGACTCCGGGAGAGAACAGTTGTGCCCTGCCTGAATCGACCTGGTGTCCGTCTCGACTTGAGACCTTTCCACCCCACCAATCCCCTCTAGAAGGCCCTCAATGGGAATCTGGCGCCGAAATCTCCACCCGGTGCTCGCCAGTGGCGATCAGCCGATCCTCCAAACCGGACCCAAAGGCGGCCACAGGGGTCAAAACCCCGCCCCGACCTGGACCAGAGTCCTCCAGCAGCATCAGCACGGCCTGCAGCAAGCAACGCACGGTGACCGCGTTGCTCGCGTCCCCCTTGGCATCGAGTTCCAACCGAAGATGCTGGCCACCGGTTGTCAGGGCGTCAAAGGTGGCACGGGTGCGACCCGCAAAAATCTTCTCATCACTGGGCCCCTTGCCTGGCGCAGGAGAGATCATGCGCACCAAGGCGCGACCAGGTCCGGTCAAAATCAAAGCTCCAAAGACGCCCAACATCCCGGTGGCCAGGCTTGCCCCAAGCCAACCACCCCCCAAGTCTTGTCCTTCTCGCTGGAGCAGACAATATGGATCCAGACCCTGCAGGGCCCGGGTGCGTCGGACCACGCGCACATCCACCGGCCCCATGATGAAGGGCACCAGCCAATGCCCTGATGTTTGATCGCGCCAGGGCCTCGCAGAATCGCGCAAGCAAGCCCCCTGGGCACGATCGAGCGTCTCGTCAGGGGTCAGAATCCCTGGATTTCCCATCACGCGCCAATCCCCAGACGCACCAATCGCCCGTGCCGAAGCCATGGTACCCCCATTCAAACCACCCCGCAGGCGCCACCTGACCTCCACCCTGGCCAGGTCTTCACCCCAACGCTGACGAGCCTCGCGGGTCAAGCGGTCCAACGCCGTGTCGCTTGGAATGGAATCAAAACCACAGAAGGGCACAATGCGAGTGCCCCGCCGCACGGCCTCCTCATGGTGCTGATCGATCAGACGCCGCACCCAAGCGGTTTCCCCGGTCAGATCACACCAATGAGTCCCGTGAGCGGCACAGGCTTGAACCAGCTTGTCTGAATACAGGGCAAAGGGCCCAGCGGTGCTGACGATAACCCGTGCCTCCCGTGCGAGATAATCGAGGGCAGATTCGTCCTGGGCCTCCGCCACATGCCCATCCACTCCCAACTCACTGGCCAGAGCCCTCACCCGTACCCGATCACGCCCCGCAATGGCCCAGGAATAGGGCAGGGCGAGACCCTTCAAGGCCAGAGCCAACTGCCGACCTGTGAAGCCGGTAGCTCCGTACACAATAAGGTCATAGCTACGTTCCATTTCCCCAGGATGACTGACAAAGACCTCTTCGGCAAGCGCATTGGGAGCGGTATTATGACCCCGATACCTCTCCCTTCGATCCCCCATGAAAAATAACCTTATTGGACTCTCCGAGCAGGGCCAGAGCGTCTGGTTCGACTTCATTTGCAGCACCCTGATTGAATCCGGCGACCTGGCTCGGCTGGTCAAGGAGGATGGCGTGAATGGCGTCACCTCCAACCCCTCGATCTTCGAAGCCGCCATCGCCAAGAGCGATGACTACGACGAAGCCCTGAGCAATCTCGATGCGGAAGACCTCTGCGCCGAGGAAATCTACGAGATCCTGGCCATCGCCGACATCCAAGCTGCCTGTGATGTCTTGAACGATGTCTACATCAGGACAAACGGTAACGATGGTTTCGTCAGCTTGGAAGTCTCACCCCTGCTTGCAAACGACACCGATGGCACCTTGAAAGCCGCGCGGCGATTGCACGGCCTGGTGCAGCGTCCCAACCTGATGATCAAGGTGCCCGCCACGGAGAGTGGCCTGCCCGCAATCCGGACCCTGATCAGCGAAGGCATTCATGTGAATGTGACCCTTCTCTTCTCCCTTGCCATGTACGAGCAGGTAGCAGAAGCCTACATCGCGGGCCTGGAGCAACGCGTGGCAAATGGCGAAAGCCCAGCCTCAGTGCGGAGCGTTGCGAGTTTCTTCATCAGCCGCATCGATGGTAAAGTTGACGCAATGCTGCGCGAGCGCCTGGAGAAGAGCAACGGGCCCGCGGACCGCGCCCTGTTGCAGGGCCTGATCGGCAAAACAGCTATCGCCAACGCCAAGGTGACCTACGCACGATCCAAGAACCTCTTCGCAGGCGAGCGCTGGAATGCACTGGTTACCCAAGGCGCCGCGGAACAACGCCTCCTGTGGGCTTCAACATCCACGAAGGATCCCGCCTTCTGCGATGTGCTCTATGTAGAGGAACTAATCGGCATGAACACTGTCAACACGATCCCCGCCGCAACCTTGGCTGCATTCCGAGACCACGGACGCCCGCGCCCGTCACTGGAAGAAGACCTGGACGGCGCACGTACTGTGCTCGCCACCTTGCCAGGTGTAGGCGTGAATCTCGATGTCATCACAGCCGACCTTCTGGCTGGCGGCGTGCAATCGTTCATCGATGCCTACGAGCGCCTGATCTCCGCAGTGGAAGAGCGCCGACTGGACAAGATCAGGGTTTAGCCCCCTGCTGAGCATCATCTGTTGGAGCTACTCAGGAATCCCTGGCTCCCAATACGGCCGCAATGCGTCCAGAATCGCGATCTTGGATAGCCTTGGTGCCCAACTCTCCACCACCCGAAGATGCCTAGGGTGCACCAAATATTCGTTGTAGGCTACGCTGTCACGAAATCCAACAACCAGCAGCACATGAAAATCCTGCAGGTTGGTCGGACGTTTGAACTGTTCGCCGCGCAGACCCGCATAAAGGCTCACGACACCGGGCAAGGTCGATAACTCCCGCTCCAAGTTCTCCACAAGGTCTCCAGCGCTCGCAACATGACCTTCAGCGAGAGTGAAGGCCACTGTGTGCAGCATCATTGGGTGCGCTTCACGCTTGGCTGGTGACTGAAGGCAAGAACTAAACAGAAGAGCTGCGACTACTGGCAGAATTCTCATTCGTTCATCTCCTCCAATTTGACGCGGCGTCCTTCTGACGCAGAACAGTAGGCCGCCGATACGATACGAGTGACCTCGAGCCCAAGTTCTCCAGTAGAGCACGCATCACGACCTTCGCTCACCGCAGCCACAAAATCCGCGCACATGGCTATGTGTCCACTTGAATGGTCTTCTTGGGGAAGATAACTATTCCAACCCGCATGGGAACCGGCTTTCTCCATCACATAGCTGTCACCAAAGCTGTTGGCCTCACTTCCAAAACCCCTGAGCGCATCGTGGGGCGAAAGGTTGCACTCCAGGTGTCCATTCCCAGTCAGAACCACCAACCGACTCTGCATGCCACCCACCATGGTGTCTGCTCCAAGGGCCAATCCGCGGGAGCCGTCGCTAAAGGCGATCGAAACGCTGGCCCAGGTTTCCACATCAACCCAGCCCTGAGCAACGGAGCTGGGACCATTCAACAATGCGGTGGGATTGGCTGTGTCCGCCGTGACTGAGACCGCGCGAATGGGCTCGCCGCTGCGAGCCAGCCCCTCCAGTTCTTTGAGATGAACCATTGCCCCGATGGGATGAGCGGCCAGGCGCACGAGCGAGCCGCCGCCGGTGTACCTCCAAAGCTTGGAGTAGGGCGAGTGCGATCCGTTGTGGCACTCCCAACCGCGCATGTCGAGGATCGGACTCTCGTGCGTCTTGAGCAACTCAGCCGCACGCCGAACCGATGGGGCGTGAACCCAATTCTCACCATAGAGCAAGGGCACTCCTGCCTCACGACAGGCCCGCACCATGGCGCCAGCATCCCCTACTGCGACCTTGGCCATGTGACGCGGATCCACTGCTGACACATCTGCGTCCTCAAAGGGCTCATCCAAGTCCTGACCCACATAAGCAGTCAAAGGTTTGGTGCAAGCTACCGCGATTCCAGCACTTGCTGCGGCCTCTGTAAAAGAACGATGCAGATGGTTCGGCACGCAAAGATCCACCAGGTCGATGTCATCGCGCGCTATCAAGGCCTCGAAAGACTCAGCCACCTGCTCAACCCCGTGTTCCGCAGCAAAACTCTCGGCACTTCCAAGTTCCCGTGAGGCTACTGCTGCCAACACTGCGCCGCCACCGGGTAGCTGTCCATAACAACGAGCCCTGATACGGGCCAAGAAACCGGTCCCGACGAGACCAACTCGACAGCTAGGGGATTGACTCATGATTGCGTCGGTTTGCGCCCAGCAAAGGCGCTTCGGGCAGCGGAAAGGGTCTCCAAATTGCCAATGTCATAGTACGGACCCGGGACACGGGAGGCGAAGAGGTTCTTTCGGGAGGCCAGCCAAACCAAGAACCAGCCAGGCGCGTCCATTTCTGGGCTCTGGGCGCGAAAAGCAGCGAGATCCTCTCCCAAGTTGGCAGGAAACACATAGAAACAAAGAGCAGAGAAGGGGCTCTTTGGATCATCTGGCTTCTCTCTGCAGCTTATGACTCGGTCGCTTTCATCCAAGCAGATCTCGCTGTATCGGCCAGGAGGAACCGGCCCCTCGATCGTGCGCACAAGCAACAACGGTCCGGCATCAGGATCGAAGCGCGCCAAGTGAGGACCAAGGTCGAAGTCAACCAAATTGTCCCCACCAACTACCATGATCGCTTCTTCACTTGAACCCATGAACTCCACTGCAAGGGCCATATCCCCCACCGCACCCAAGCGCGTTTCATTGGAATCCGTACCGTCGTCAAGTACCTCGATAGGAACTGGAGTGGCGGTCTTGGAGGCCCACTCGCGAAAGCTCTCGGAGAATCGGCTATTGGTCACAACCACGAGCCGCGAAGGATCGACCGCCTGCAACACACGATCCAAGACCCAGGAAATGACCGGGCGCCCACCTACTTCCAAGAGCGGCTTGGCCTGATTCAGGGTCAGGGGATGAAGGCGGGTAGCAAAACCCGCGGCAAGAAATATGACGCGCAAGGGAAGATCCTCTGAACAGAGATCCTAGCGTGCCAGAGCGGGGGCCACCCGGGGCCGAATGCTGCACCAGCCAAAAGCGTCGTAGGCCTCCTCGAGCCGGGTTAGATGGAGCTCGTCTTTGACCAACACCACGACAGCACCGCCGGAGCCACAGAATTTGGCGGCTGCGCCCTCCCGGCGGGCCAGTTCCACGGGCGCGGCGGCGGCGGACCCGAGGTCAAAAAGCTCACGCCGATGGTCAAAGTTTCGATTCATCAATTGCCCCAGCAGGGCCTCATCGCCCTGTTCCAGAGCACGGCGACCCTCCAGCGCCAGGTCAGCTATAGCACGCATGCCTGCCCGCGTTGAATCGTCCCCTGCCTGCCAGCGATCGAAGACGATCTGATGAGCAGTTCCACTGTTCTCCCCAGTACTGGGATCCCAAGCCACCAGGAGGCGTGGCAAGAGGCTCACGTCGAGCTGCTCATAGTTGACTGCGGCCCGAGGATCCCGGAAATGCATGTTCAGCAGCCCCCCATAGACCTGGAGCACCCGGTCCTGGGGTCCGGCCAGCAGACCCAACTCCTCGGTCTCGACCGCCAAAGCCTCCTCAGCCAGCTCGAAGGGGTCCTGTTCGATCCCAATAAACTCACCCATCACGCGCAAGGCGGCCACCACTATTGCACTGGATCCGGACAGGCCCACCTGCAGAGGAATCGTAGTCTCAGCAGCCAGGACAAAATTCGGAGCGGGAAATCCGGGTGGCAAGCGCTTCTCTGTGCGCCGCCAGGCCGCGCCCAACAATTCTGCTGCGGACCCAACGCAACTTACGCCGCCATCCTCCGTTTCCCTCAGCTTGACCGTGGCACAAAAATCTGCCAAGGCGAAGCCTATCACTTGACCTCCATAAAGGTCACTGGGATTGCCCAACAGTCCAACCCGTGCAGGCACAGACTGTTGCAGAGAACGCAGGAAACCCATGGCTCCTAGAGTACCGTCCCCTCAAGCCCAGCGCATCATCGAACTGGAGCCACGCAAGCCTTCCCCTTCTATTTTGGCGCTGATCCGCAAACCGTAGGCGTAGGAACCAGAAGTGTGCACTTCAAAAATCCCCGAGAAGGTCTGCACACCCTCAAGGTTTTCGCCTGTGGGCTCCAGCTCCACATGCGAGGCCCCTGCGAGATCCGATTCATGAGTGGTATGTCCAACTATCAGTTCAGCGGTGAGATCCTCGGGTACCAACTCCGCCATCTGCACGTCCATTTCCACGCGTACGCGATCACCACCCGTAAGATCATTCAAATCGCCCACCCGGGCCGCAACGATGCGTACTTCGGGGAATCCTCGTCGCAAACGACGCAGTCGAGCGGCACGGGAACGAGCAACCTGGAAGCCGCCCATTTCCATGCGGGTGTGTTCCGCAGCCAGAGGCACATAGGCACGCTCGGTGTACTCTTCCACCATGCGGTCGGTGCTGAAGACAGCAGGAAGAGTCGCTAGAGCGTGGGTCACGCGCTCCATCCAGCGCCGCGGAAGTCCATCCGGCTCACGCTCGAAGAATAGCGGCACCACTTCGGTTTCCAGAAGATGCAACAGGGACTGGTTATCCAACTGATCCTGACGAGGCTGGTCGTCATATACTCGCTCTTCGGCACCAATCGCCCAGCCGTTGCGGCCATCGCAGCCTTCAATCCACCAGCCATCCAAGATAGAGAGGTTCAAGCCGCCGTTGGCAGCGACCTTCATACCCGAGGTCCCGCTGGCTTCAAGGGGCCGGGTTGGATTGTTGAGCCAGACATCAACTCCCTGATTCAATAGACGAGCCGAAGACAAGTCGTAGTCCTCCAGGAAGAATATCCTGCCTAGGAACGGGGGTCGACGGGTGAGCTCAAAGACCCGCTGAAGGATCTCCTGACCCGCTCGGTCCCTAGGGTGCGCCTTGCCCGCAAAGACAAAGTGCACCGGCCGGTCCGCATCATTCACGAGGCGCGCGAGTCGTTCCTCATCCTGAAAGAGCAACATCGCGCGTTTGTAGGGAGCAAAACGTCGAGCAAAGCCAATAACCAGGGCATCCTCACGAATGCCCGCCATGGCCCGGGAGGCGATGCGCGGATCGTCTGTGCGCTGCACATAGCTGTCGTCCACGCTCTGACGAACCATAGCCAACATGTCCCGGCGGGCCAGGCAGCGCTCTTCCCAAAGGGCGTGAGGATCTACGCTCTCAGCCGCAGCAAAGTGCTCCGGCCTAGCAGAACCGTCACTGGCACCCAACAGACGTGCAATTCCTGGCCTGGTCCAAGTGGGTGTGTGGATACCGTTTGTCACGCTGGTTACCGGCACTTCCGAGAGCAGTAAACCACCCCAATAATCCTTCAACAGATCGCGACTGACTTCCCCGTGTTTCTTGGCCACGCCATTTACAAACCCACTGGTGGACAAACACAAGTAGCTCATATTGAAGCAGCCGTTGCCATGGGCATCAGAGCCCAGGGACATTAGTTTCTTCCAAGGCAGTCCAACCCAGTTGGCAGAATCCGCAAAGTAGCGACGCATCAGGTCTTCGCCAAAGACATCGTGCCCCGCAGGAACGGGAGTGTGCGTTGTAAACACAGAAGAGGCGCGCACCACCTCAAGAGCCTCACCAAAAGTCAATCCTTCGGCGCGCACCAGGCCCGAAATACGTTCCAAGGTGGCGAAGCCCGCGTGCCCCTCGTTCAGATGTACCACGGCCGGATCTATTCCCGCCGCCCGCAGCAACCTGATTCCACCGCGACCAAGAACGATCTCCTGGCGCAATCGATCCTCGTGATCTCCGGCGTACAAGCGACGGGTCAGGCGCCGATCGGAAGGGTCATTCTCTTCATGATCGGCGTCCAATAGCAGCAGACGCACACGGCCGACAGCAATCTCGAATGCCCGCAGCAACACGCGACCATCAGGCATCATCACATCAATCTCCACGAGCGAACCATCTTCATTTCGCAGAGGTTCAATCGGCAAGTCTGCGGGCTCCAGATCAACCTCGTGAGCCAGCTGCTCGCCAGACGCTGTCAGAGCCTGACGCACATAGCCCCCGCGATAGAACAAGCCCACAGCAACCAACGGAATATTCACATCACTGGCGGCCTTGAGGTGATCCCCTGCAAGCACACCTAATCCACCGGAATAGATCGGAACGCTCGCGTGCAGACCGTACTCAAAGCAAAAATATGCAACAGGGCGCTGACTGGTGATCACTGTCTCACCCATGTGCTGTAATTCGCGACAGGGCTCCTTCAAATAGGCATCCAGTTGAGCACCAACACGGTCCAACCGCTCCCGATAGGCAACGTCCTCCACCTTGGCCTTGGCATCCTGCGCATAGAGTCGGCGCAGCAGTGCCACCGGGTTGTTCCCGGTAGCCTTCCACAGTTGGGGCGCCAGATCAGCAAACAAGGACTCAGCCTCAGGGTGCCAGGTCCACCAGAGGTTGCGTGCAACACGCTCAAGCGGGCGTAAAGCCTCGGGTAGCCGTGCGCTAACTTCGAAACCCATCAATCGTGGAGCCAAGGAAGTCTCGACATGGGTTGGTGCAATCGGCAGAGGATTGCGCGGGGCGCTGGTCAAACCGCGAGAAGCTCCCATTTCAAGAGCGCGGTCGAATGCCTCGATGTAGGGTTCAATCAGGGATTCCCAAGAGACCTGGCGCGAGGTCACCAGACAAGCTTCGTGAGTTGCAGGAGGCGGACCGTCAATTGCATCCTCAAGCAAGTTTGCAAGGTCTAGCGCCACTTCGGCATTGTCTTTGCCGACGCGCTCAAGCAAGAGCACCCCATCACTCGCGCCCAAGTCACGCTCCTTGGCCCAAGCGCCGAAGCCCGCGCAGTCGGTGGTTACAGTCGGTACGCCCAGAGCAATCGACTCCGGCGGCGTATAGCCCCAAGGCTCATAGAAACTGGCAAAGCAGGACAAATCGCAAGCGGCAAGAGCCGCCTCGTATTCCATGTTGAAGGGCTCAGCACTGGGCAAGTACACGGGCACATGCACAACTTTGATGCGCGAGCCTGGGAGATTGTTCAAGCTGCGCTCAGAGCAACGCTGACGAATCGGATCCCCCTCGGGATCAAACAGCTCATGGGTCAAGCGCCCCATGGGGCCCTCAATCGGTTCATCGCCCGCAAGGCGTGCACGCAAGGTACGGCGCAGGCCAGCAGTTCCTGCAGGGACCAGCGCCAGTAATACCACCTTACGGCCCTGCTTGGCCTCCATCAGGGCCAGAGCATCGAGCAACACATCGATGCCCTTGTTGTGGAATTCATAGCGCCCCGAAGTGCATATCACGGCGGCATCCCCCACCGGCTCGCCTGTCATCGCCTCTATCACGGTTTCGAGACGCGCGCGAGCCTCGGCTGGGCCCGGGCGTGAGGCCAATTCTTGAATCCACTCCAGGTCCAGGCCGTTTGGCAAGAGGGGGTCCGGTCTCCGCGCATGCAACAACTCGGCTTCTGCAGCGGTAATACCACTGACTGTTGTGAACACATCCGCTTCCCGGGCACAGGTGCCCTCAATGGAATGCTTGGCCGCTACGTCGATCTCGGCAGCCATCTGCACAGGGGTACGCCCACCTAGAGCCTCGACCGGGGGTTTGCCTGTAGCAGATAAAGCGCGGCCCAACATGGTCGCGTGAGTTGTGAAGATCGTACCTACTTGGGGCAGACTCAAGCGCAGCTGTAGAAGTCCACTTCCAGTCATCCACTCATGAAACTGGGCCACTGCACCCTGGCCCTGGGGCTCAGTGTACAACCGATACCACTCTTCAATCACGATAGCCGAAGCATGGCCAAAGATCACAGGCTCCACATAGTCCCACTCACCGAGAAGGGAATCGACCTTGTAGCGCTCCCAAAGACCCGACAGAATTGCGTCCTTCTTCTCAAAAAGACCGCTAAAACCAACCAGGATCACTCGCGGATTGCCCAGCACTGCCCAGCGACCCACGCGCACAGTCACACCGCGCTGACGGCAGGCCTGCTTGAGCTCATCAAAACCGGACTCGTCCTCAAAAGGCGGCGAATTGGTGCCGTCTTGCATCAACATGGGGCCAAGAGCCACGTAGTCGTCGCCGAAGCGATCAACCAGGGTTCGCGCCTTGCTTGATACAACCGTGTGAATGCCGCCAACCTTGTTGGCGACTTCCCAGGAAACCTCGAAGAGGGTATGACTCATGAAATGCTATTGGGGGGAGGTCAAGCCAGCCGGAGCACCAATGCGCTGCCGGAGGTCACCCATCACGTTCATCAAGGTGATGTAGGCGTCGTATGGAGAAGAATATGGGCTGAAGTACTTGTGGACATCTCCATCGGAGAAGAACTTGACACACATATAGTAGAAGTGGTCTGAAGTGGTCAGTTTCCGCCAGGTTTCGAGGATTGCCGGGTCCCCAGTGGCTCTCACAAGAGGAGCGAGTTCATAAAGGGCTTCATGGGCAGCCCGCTGCATGGGATTGCCGAGCCATGCTGTGAGGTCCCGTTCCGCATCGGCCCAGGAGACCGGCAACACAGCATCAAGGCGAGCGATAGGGTCCACATTCGCGGCAATTTCAGAGGGCAGTGCGAAGCTCAGGCGTTCCTCTTCCAGAATTGCGCCGGGCAGATGGCGCATGAATTCAAAGATGCCAGTGTCTTCCCACTGATGCTCTCCAAACGTCTCAAAGTCCATGAAGAGACCTACCACCTCGTCGCTCTCGGGTAGATCATTAATCCAACGGGTAAACTTGTGAGCGTCCAGTGGCCACTCTTCCCACATGCGGTTGGAGAAACGGAAAGCAATGTCGTCCGAGAACTTATAGGACCGCAGCATGGCCAGAATCGATTCGGTACCTTCCGGTCGATAGAGATGATGAGGACTGCGCCAACCAATCAGGTGATCAGCACCCTCAGCCATGATCGCGTTGAAGCCGCATTCCTCAGCCAGGCGCGCGATGTGATTGGAATACACAAGCTCGGTGTTACGGAAAGTAGTGGGGGTGCGTCCGGTGAGAGCCTCGATGCGTGCCTTGTGGGAGCGAATCTGATCGCGGAACTCCTTCTCGTCCACCAAGGAAGCCAGACTGTGGTGAGTCGTCTCGCAAAGGAACTCCACACAATCGGTCTCCGACAGTCGTCGGAAGGTATCAATCACATCGGGCGCCCAATGGGCCAATTGATCGAGAGCTGTACCTGATACCGAGAAGCTACAACGAAAACGGCCCTCATAACGATGGACGAGTTCCTCCAGCAACAAGGTCATGGGACGATAGCACTTGTCCGCCACGCGCTTGATTATGCGCTCGTTTTCTAAGTCGTCAAAGTAGTCATGCCGACGACCCACATCAAAGAAGCTGTACTGTCGCAGCCGATAGGGCTGGTGGATCTGGAAATAGAAGGTGACCGCAGTCATGCAACCAGCTCCTCGTAGTAGGTAAGCAGCAAACCGCCACGCACTTCCCAACGCATACGCCCCACTTCATCACGACCTTGATCGATCAACTGTTGACGTAAGGGAGCGTAGCTGATCACTGCCAGCATCTTGTTGGCCAACTCGTCTACATCCCAATAGTCGACCTTGAGAGCGTTGGCAACGATTTCCGAGACACCACTCTGCTTGGAAACAATTACTGGCACGTCCAGAGCCATGGCCTCAAGCGGTGTGATCCCAAAAGGTTCACTGACACTTGGCATCACATAAAGATCCGCCATGGAGTACATGCGCTCGACCTCCTTGCCCCGGAGGAAGCCCGTGAAGAACATGTTGCGTGCCAACCCAAGCCGCGCAGACCGCATCATCATGGGCGGCAGCATATCGCCGCTCCCCGAGAGCACAAAGTTCACGTCCGGCCGCAACTTGACCACTTTGGCGGCGGCCTGCAAGAAGTAGTCGGGGCCCTTTTGCATGGTCACGCGACCGAGGTACAAGACAACCGGGCCCTTCACGGTGCGGGTCGTATGCCACTGATCGCGCTGTTCTCTTTGGGTCACCGCATTGTGGAGCACTCGAATCTTGTCGGGATCCGCACCATGTCGATAGCGCACGGTGCGGCCCGTGAAGTGGGATACGCAAACTACTCGATCCGCCAAATGAATGCCCATGCGTTCAAGAGCGAACACTCGTGGATCAGGATTCTCACCACTACGATCAAATTCTGTGGCGTGAACATGGATTAGGAGAGGCACACCCAGAGCCCGCGCAGCGGCGACTCCGGCGGGATAGGTCATCCAGTCATGAGCGTGCACCAAGTCAACCTTCTCACGCAGGGCTATTTCCGCCACAACCTGGGCATAGCGCGCGACTTCGCCAAAGAGGTCCGCTCCATAACCCCCAGTGAACCTAGCTTCCGCGGGATTGTCCTCACCGCGCAGAAAACGCTCCTCGGCGGTCTTGGCCGCATTCAGTGCGAGGGCTTCCCAGGCAGCAGGATCGGTTATGGCTGCACCGGAGTAGCTCTCGGATTGTCCGGCTCTTAGTTGTTCATTGAGCTGATGCCCACGGAACTGAGTCTCATCCCTGACAACTTTCTTGCCGTCAGCCTCAAGGCCCTGCACATAGTCGGAGTAGGACTCGGCATCCTGATAGGGACGCAGCGGGCTTTCCACCAAGATCGTATGCACATTTGATGGGGACTCCACCGAAGGCTCATCGTCAACCCGAGGACGGCTTTCGGGCCCTTGGGCGCCAACGGACTTGTCCAAGGGCGCAGAGCCAACTCCCGCCAGAACCGGCGCCGGGCTTGGAGATTGAGCTGCAGCGCGCTGTCCAGAAATGTTGCTCAACTGCACACCATCCCCACCGATCACCCGCGCGCGGCCCGCCTGCTCGTCCCCATGGGCACGAGGCACGACAAAGACGACTTCCACACCTGCGTGATCCAGGCCCTCAACCAACCCTTGGCAAGCTGTGCCCAAACCGCCCGAAATGTGCGGCGGCAGCTCCCAACCGAGCATCAGAACTCGCATGGCCCATGCTCCTTCAACAAGACAAGAGAGCGCAGTACTTCCGCCACGCTCCAGGCCTGGGCCGGGCAGCCCGCGGGACGGTGGGGCGGATCCCCATCAAAGACCTCGGCAATCGACCCCAGGCCATATTCACTCAGATGTGCCTCAAAGCCGCCCAAGGTCTCGGTCAGGGAACGCACATGCACCGAGTTCATCGGCAGCACTCGCAGACTCGCTTCTGTGAACATGCCCAACAGCCAAGGCCAGACGGTCCCCTGGTGATAAGCCAGGTCGCGAGATCTGGCGTCCCCCTGATAACGACCAATGTAGCGCTCATCCCGCGGGTCAAGCGTCCGCAGACCCTTCGGTGTCAATAGAACACTCTTCACCGCCGCCACGACATCAGTAC
>LWDU01037609.1_pt1 | contig 33290 bp, 23 predicted proteins | sample 727161 | NCBI WGS metagenome assembly LWDU01 (sample SAMN04566230, study PRJNA314399) | hydrothermal vent metagenome | isolation source: deep sea hydrothermal plume seawater | place: Mexico: Gulf of California, Guaymas Basin | collected 2004-07-11 | reverse complement strand
ATCATGCTCATGGCAAGCTGACGCAAGTAGTCAGGCTCACCTTCTGGATCCAGTTCAATCAGCCTCCAGACGGCTTCTTCGTAGGAGTGATAGTCGTTGGTGGCGAGATAGATGCGCGCCTTTTCCTCCAAGCTGGAGCGCTCCCCCTTGCCCGCATGACGGAAGAACTCGTCCACCACTTCGGTGGCGGAAACGCTGTCTCCAACCCGGGTGTAGAGCCGCACCAAGAGCGCACTCTGTTTTTCGCTGGCGGTGCCAGCCAACACCGCTTGTTCCAGTTCGATGGCCAGATCGGCCAGACTGCCGAGGCGCGAAGAAACGGTCATCAACCGGTCTTCCACATAGCGCCTGCGAGAGAGGGCTTCGATCCGCAACCACAGTTCGCGCCAGGCCTCAAGGGCCTTTTCTTCCTGCTCGACTTCGCTGTATAGCCAGGCCAGTCGCATCTCCAGGTCTTCGCCCGCCTCCCCTTCGGGGCGAGTGGCCTTGACCGATTCCAGCACGCGCACCGCGTCTTCCAAAGCCCCCACTTGTTCGAACGCTTCGGATAATTCCATGCGGGCAGGAGAACCGGGGTCCGTCCCCTCCTCCATGCGCTGCAGAACTTCCAAGGCCTGCGCCACCCGTCCCCCGTCCCTTTCTAAAGCGAACAAGAACAACTGAGCCGCTACTTGAGTACGCGGGTCCTCTTCGCAGCGAAGACCCCATTCCCGAGCCAGATCCACCAATCCCAAGCCCGCCAGGGCCTGAGCTCCTTCCATCAGGCGCGGTGCTGCAGCGCCTTCAGCAAAGCCCTCCCAAACCTCCAGGGCTCCGGCGGCATCGCCCTTTTCCAGGAGGACTCGTGACAATCCCGCGCGCCACAGAACCCGCATGCGCTCGGCCTCGATCAGATCACCATAGGCCGCCAGCATCTGGGGTTCGCGCCCCGCTTCCCGATAGAGTTCGAGCAACTCCAGACGAGCCTCGGGACTCAGATCCTGACCGCTGCTGTTTTCGAATCGCGCGATGGCAAGGTCGTAGTTGCCGGTCTGGCGCAACACATCGGTCCAAACCTGTTGATGTTGGGGCGTGAGGTCTTGACGATCGACGAACCACTCAAGCAGCCCGCCCAGTGTGTCCTCCGCAATGCGCGCCTCGGTAACGAGTGCCAGAGCCTGCCAACGATCCCGGGCCATGGGCGCCAGAAACGAAGCCTCCCAAGCATGGGTCGCGGCAATAGCGAACTGCTCGGACTGCAAGGCCCAGCCCGCCATGCGTAAGAGATCGCGCACCCTATCTTTTGGTTTTTCCCGGGGCTCAAAGAGGGCCAGGGCGTCCGCCGGACGATCGAGCAAAGCCAATACCACAGCCGCTCGGTTGCGCTCCCCGGCGGAGAGACCGGCAGCGCACTCAGCCAGAGCGTTCTTGCGCTCTTCACCCCCCTCCTCCAAGGCCAAGAGGGCCACAGTCATGCGCACCGACAACTCTTGTGGGCTGCCCAAGAGTTCAGGCAGCAGAGCTTCGTAAGCCTCAAGAGCGTCCTTGGCCTGACCCAGGGAATCGAGGATGGTTGCCCGGGCAAGGCGCGCTTCCAGACCTGCGGGAGTCGCGGCCTGCGCCTGTTCGAAGGCCTCCCCGGCGGCCTTCATGTCCCCAAACTGCCAGAGGGCATAGCCTTTGAGCAGGTTCGCCGCGGCCAGGCGCTCGGGTTTCTCCGCCGCGCTCGCCGCAACTTGATCGAGGCATGCAACCAAGGGACCGATCTCGCCATGCTCGGCAACACATGTGCTGAAAAGGCTTGCTGCGCTCTCCCGGTCGGGCTCCGTCAGGGCCGTTTCAAGAGAGTCCACATCAAAATACGGCTCCGCGGGAGTTTCCTCCTGAGCCCGCAGCACAGGCAGCAGCAGCAACAGACTGATCAGAAATGCAATCTTGTCTTTCACTTCAGACGCCTCCCTCAGGATGACTGGTTGTTGATGGTCGACGGCGGTTCCAGATGCCAAACAGGAAAGTCAACAGGGCCAGCAAGGCCAAGAGGGGACGCAGTTCCGCAACTCCCACAGGATCCTGCGGCCCTCCCACGGGCGGCCGACGGAAACTGCCCAGAATGGTCCCTCCGCAGCGCGCGCTGAGGGCAGGCAGATCCCAGGAGCTATCGGGATCAGTGAGATCCCGCGGGCGCGGGGCATCCAAGACAAGGCGCATGCTCTCACCAACAGTTCCCCCAGAATAGAAACTGCTGGCTGTCACCTGCAGGTCCCCTTCGATCTCCTTGGGCGCAAGCCAATCCGTGGCCAGGAACCAACCCGGAGCCTCTTCGGTGAACTGCAACTCGCGGCCGGCGACCTCGGCTCGGGGCAAGGCCTTGCTGCCGTCCCGGCGGCGGGCGCGCACGGTCAACTGGGCCCCCCGGCGGTCCAGCTCGAAGCGCAGAGATCCTCCCAGATCATCAGCGGTGCGCCGCAGCGCCCGAGCCAAGAACGCGCCGCGCCCATCCCAATTCTCCCAGTCCCCGCAACCAGGACCCGTCAATTCACTGGTCATGGCGGTCACACGACCCAACCCATGTCGCCAGGAAGCGAGTATCGGACGATGACCATCGCCCGTAGTCAGCACTTCTTCGGCTCCCTTGCGCAGACGGGTTTCCACATGCCCCGCAAGATCGGGCACCGAATCAGAGGGTTGATCGCCCCACCAACGGGGACCGCCAACGGCGCTGACCGGGGTCACGACTGGACGCCAGGCAGGAAGTTTTGCGCTGGCCGGTTGCTTGAGCAGGATCTCCGGCAGGTTGAAGCGGTTGGGCACCCCGTAGAAACGCCCCTTGCCCCAGTTGGCAATATTGACCAAGAACTCCGAATGGGCCGCACCAGCGATCAAGACCGTGGAGATGGTAATTCCGTCCCCGGCCATGGCCCGCAGCAAAGGCTCGAAGGCACCGGACTCCACACCTCCGTCGGTCAGGATGACCACGTGCTTGTAGCGCGTGCTGACATTCTTGAGTCCATACCAGGCTTCTTCAATGGCAGGCAGGATCACCGTGCCACCGCCTGCTTGCATACGGTTCAGGGCGCGCTCCAATTCGATACGGTTGGATGCGGGTTGCAGGGGCGCGGCCCAGCGCTTGGCCCCGTAGAACTCGACGATGCCCACCTTGTCATGGGGCAGAAGACGCTTGAGCGCCAGCCGCGAGACCTCCTTGGCCAACTGCACCCGGTTGCCCCCCATTGAGCCCGAGGTGTCGATGATGATCACCAGGCTCACCGAGGGATCACGCTTCTCTTCCTTCTGCACCGACTCCACAGGCAGAATCGAGGCCAGCGGAGACTCGTGCCAACCGCCGGGACCATAAGCCGCCTCCCCTCCAGACGCAAAAAGACCCGTGCCCTGTTGCTGCACCGCCTGTACCAGCCGCGCTTGAAATTCGGCAGGCAACTGACTCGCGGGCCGGTCATCCACCAGTACCAGATCAAAGTCCCCGGGATCGGGTAAGGGATCTTGCGAGGCCGAAGGGTCGCCCCCCCTCTCGATAATCTGGAAGCCACCGCCAACGATACCCGCCAGGGCCTTTCCGGAACCCTCAGTACGGCCCGTGAGGGCCAGCACGCGCAGGGGATCCTGCACAGCCAGGGTCAAGTGTTCGCTGACGACAACCTGGCCTTCGCACTCCACGAGCAGTTCCAATTCTTCGAAACCACCTTGATTTGGCTCGAAACTCAAAAGGCACTGGGCCCGACCCGACACCTCCGGCACCGTCACGCGAGCCCACTCCTGCTCCCCCTGCACAAGTCGCACCAGGGTGCTGCCCCCATCCCCCGCCAGGGTCACTCGCAGGTGGCCGGTGGCCCCCACGCGCAGCAAGGATTCCACCTGATGAGCCACAGGGCGCACGTGACTCAGCGAACTGCCCACGGACCAGATGTGCAGGGGCAAGCCCCGGCGCTGGAGATCCAGCAGACCATTTGACGCGGAACCTGATTGCTCCAGCCCGTCCCCCACCAAGGTCACCGCACCCCGGGCCCCATGGGGAATCCCAGCAGCGGCCATCCGAAGAGCATCGGCCAGAGAAGTAGCGCGCAGGCGCTCCGCAGGATGATCTCCAAGAGCCTCTTCCCCCAGAGGCCCCCCCACTTCAATCAATACCCGCCGATCATCGCGATCCAATGCTGCCAAGAGACCCTGGGCCTTGACTGCCACTTCGGGGCCGGCGCGATGATCCAGGACCAACACCTGATGAGTGCGCTCTTCACTGCCCGAGACCACCGGCCGGGTGAGGGCAAAGATCAAACAGCCAAGGCAAATCGCCCGAATCACACGCTCGGTACGGGGAACGCTGTGCGCCCCCTGCCAAAGGACAAGCCCCACCAGGGGCAGCAGGAACAAGAAGCCCGGAGCAAGCATCAAGGCATCCTCCCCAGACGCACAAGACGGCCTTCCAGGAGCAACAATGCCAAGGCCGCCAACAAGATCCAGGTGCCCAGGTTCCAATCGCCATCCCCAGCATGCTTGGGCGCAGGCAGCACAGCAGGAGTCAAGTCCTGAGGCGCGAAGACAGCCACCTGCCGAGGTCCGTTGGCGCTCAAAATCTGGCCAGCCACTAGAGGAGCAAGATCTTCCCCAGCACCCGCAAGGGTCTGGCTACCCGCACCGATCCAATTCAGGCCCGGCACCGGAATCCCGGCGCTCCAGGTGTGCACCCAATCCGGAGAGTCCGCCAACCAGGCGAGAACTCGGCCCACGAACACCGGAAAAGAACGCGAAGACTGCAGAGGGGACCCTTCGATCTCGAACAGATCAAGCCAGATCCCCAGGCGCCGGACGGGCTCGGAGTTGTAAGTCACTTCCAGGGTGCGACCGAGGGAGGTGGCGAGGCCCGTGCCGTCGAGTTGGTCAAGCCCAAGTTCCCCCAACACCGCTCGCAGAGCCAGTTCGCCGGACTCACTTTCCGCCCCTGGGTCCCCCACGCTGATTGCTTGGGGCTGCTGGCCGCTGGCGATCAGCTCAAGGGCCGGCAGGTCCGCGCCCAGGGAACTCGTGCCACGGCGGATCACCAGATCGGCGGCTCCGTCAGTGACAATGCGCACCCCTGGGTGAGCAGCCAGAACTGCTCCAAAAATCGGCTCCAGAGCCGGATCAAGCAAGACCGCCAGAGGTTGGCGCTGGGGCAGGCGACCCCTTGCTCGATCAAAAGGCGGCTTGGCATTGGGCAACTGCAGCTCGAATTCCGCTCCTCCCGCAGGCAGATCACGGAAGAAGTAGCGCCCCCCCGCAGCGGTTTCATCGGGCTCGATCTCGCTGCCGGCCATCTGCAGGATCGGAGCCTGGTTCCCGCGCACCCCAACGCTCATGTCCACGCGCTCCCAGACTCCGGAAATCGCGGGACTGACTCCCAGGGACAGCAGCGCCGTGGGAGTTCCCGCGCTGGAAAGACCCACCCGAAAAAGCTGCACCTCTTCAGGCAGGAGATCAAACACCCGCTGACTCAAGGGCGCTTGCCCGACAATGACCACCTCCAGGGGGCGCAGATTATTCTTGGTGCGCAGGACGCTCAAGAGGGCCTGCTCCACCGAAGGTGCGGAGAGTTCGGGTTCCAAGATCCCAAGCCGTTCGTCGAGCATGACCACGCTGTCCCCGGGGACAGTCAAGGGACGCGGAGCGGCACCGCAGACCATCACTGTGGTTGCGTCCGAATCCCCTGCCAGGAATTGTTCGCGCAGCAGTCGTTTCCAGGCGGGCCAGTGGTCTCCCACCAAAGCCCCGGCGGATCTGTCGAGCAACAGGAGCCTCCCTTGCTCTGGCTGGCTATCGGAACGCAAGCCTCCCACCACGAACCAGAGCAAAGCGCTCACCAGCAGCAACAAGAGGTAGGCCCAGAGGTGCCGAAAGCGCTGGGTCAACTCTCTCGCATGGGTGTCCTGGGCCACCTGTTTCCAAAACAGGGTGGTCACAACCTGCACCCGGGAGTGGCGCACGCGCAAGCGCTGCAGGGCATAGAGTCCTGCGGCCAGGGCGAGCAGACCACTGATCAGGGCAAAGGGAGAGAACTGAGCCAGACTCATGCTTCAAAGCCCCCTGGATGAAAGACCCTTGCGAGTTGGGGCACCACATCCTGATCGCAATCGAGTCGGATACGCCCGATACCTCGCTCGTGGCAAAAGTCAGTGATGTGGGTTTCAAAGGCCCCATAGGCCTGCCGATAACGCTCCTGCACCGCCGGAGTGATGGACACATCTTCCATGGCTCCGCTCTCGCAGTCCACCAGCCGCAGATCCCCGGCCAGACCCGGGTCCGCATCCACGGGCCGGGTCAGTTGCACGACCAAGAGCCGATGACGCAAACGACCGAGGGCCTCGGTCACCGCTTTGATTCCCTGGGGATCGAACAGGTCGCTGACCAGCACCACCAGACCCCGGCGCAAGCGCAGTGCGGACAAGCGCGCGATGGCTTTGGGGATGTCAGTGGCACCGCCCGCTTCGAGAGCTGCCAGACGCGAAGCAAGAGCCACCGCCCGGTTGCGTCCGGAGGCTGGCCGGGCAAGGATGCTCAGGTCCTCGGCGAAGGGAAAGACCCCCACCGTGTCATGCTGAAAGAGCGAAGCCGCCGCCAGCAATACCGTGGCCCTCAAGCCTGCGCGGCCCCTGGGCGGATCCTCCAGGAACTGACTCCGGGAAACATCCGGCAGGAGGTAAAGGGGCAGGTCCTCCTGCTGTTCAAAGAGGCGAACAAAGAGGCGTCCCAGTCGGCGCTCGAGATGCCAATCCACTGCCCGCAGATCATCCCCCGGTGTGTAGGGCCGATGATCCTCGAACTCCAATCCCATACCCCGATCCCGGGATCGCTGATCCGCAAAACGCCCCTGGGGAGCCACGCGGCGAGCACTCAGGTGCAAGCGTCGCGCTGCGTCAAAGAGCTGGGGGTCCACCAGTTCGCTGCGTGCCAGAATCGACATCAGGAATTGATCCGATCAGAGCCCTTCGCCGGGCAGGGGCATTGCTTCCAGAACGGCTTGCACGACTTGATCAGCGCTCACCCCATCCGCTTGTCCTTGGAACGACAGCAGCACCCGGTGGCGCAGACAAGGCATAGCCACTGCGCGAATATCCTCCGGCGCAACCGCATAGCGCCCCGCCAGCAGCGTATTGACCTTGGCCGCCAGTATCAGGGCTTGGGCTCCCCTAGGAGAAGAGCCGAGCGCCACCGCTTGCTTGACCAATTCCGGCGCGTACTCGCTGTCCGGTTGAGTGGCCATCACCAGGCGCACGGCGTGTTGCTGGGCCGCTTCGGGCACAGGAACCTCCCGCACGATCGCGCGCATTTCAAGCACCTCGGGACCGTTTGAGACAGCGCTGAGTTCTTCAGACTCGATGCCTGTGGTCAAGGCCAGAATGCGCCCGTACTCGTCTTCCTTGGGATAGCCCACCACCACCTTGAGCAAGAAACGGTCGAGCTGGGCTTCGGGCAAGGGATAGGTGCCTTCCTGTTCCACCGGGTTCTGGGTGGCCATCACACAGTAGGGCTCCTCCAGCTTGATTGTGCGCTCGCCGATGGTGACCTGCCGTTCCTGCATGGCCTCCAACATGGCGGACTGGGTCTTGGGCGTGGCGCGGTTGATCTCATCCGCCAGCACCAGGTTCGATACGATCGGTCCAGGTTGAAAACGCAACTCATGTCCGCCCCCCCGGGTCTCCACCAGGATCTCCGCCCCGCGCACATCCGAGGGCATCAGGTCCGGAGTAAATTGAATGCGGCTGAACTTGAGGTCTAGAGCCTCGCCCAGGGAGTGCACCAACAGGGTCTTGCCGATGCCAGGAACTCCTTCAAGCAGCACATGGCCCCCGGCAAAGAGCGCGGTCAGGACCGAATCGATCACCGACTCCTGTCCTACGATGGCTTTGTGAACTTCGGAACGTACACGAGTGTGAACTTCGCGAAAACGGGCGGCCGCAGCTTTGGCGCTGGCGGAACTTTCTTTGGTTGTCATTGTGTCTTGGGTGGTTTCCTTCACCGAAATGGACGGTGCGTGTTCTTGGGATACGGGCTCCAAAAGTCTGAATTCATTGGGAGCTTGATTTCGACACCTCGCGGAGTCGACGAAAGTAGTCGCGGACCATGCCCCGCAGCCAAGGATCGAGATCCAACTCGGGCAGGTGTCCTTCGGGTTGCGCACGGGGACTGCCTGCGCGCGCTGCTTGGGGCTGGGCTTGCTCGGCTTCGGGTCGCACGCGTTCCTGGGTCACCTTGGTACGCCCTGGACCGGGTCGACCCTTGACGCGGTCGGGGATCGGCACACCGAGCACAAGGCTGGCCACCCCCCTGGACTTCTTCTGCTGGCTCGGTCCCCCACGGCCATTGGCGTCGGGGTTCGGTCGATTGCCAAAACCGATGCGCAGGTCACGGGATACGGGAGGGCGACGATCCCGCATGGAGGGCTGCACGCCGCCGCGGGACTCCTGCTCCTCATCATCGTCGTCGATCTCCTCGTCCTCGTCGATCTCAGAATCATCGGGCACCGGTGCCTGCTCGGGACTGGACCAAGGCGATGCAGTTGGATTGCGGCCGGAACCCTTGGACGCGCCAGAACCGGTTGTTGTGGCAGACATTTCAGGAGTCTTGCGTGTGCGCGTCTTCTCCTTGCGCCTGGGCTTGGCCTCTTGACGCTTGCCCTTCTTGGGCCGCTTGTCCGGTTCCTTGGAGGGCTGCGCCTGATCCGAGGGAGCGCCCCGGGCGCTGGAATCGGTGGAAGCCGAGTTGGCCTCCGCCGAACGACCCTGACCAGTACTGCCCTTTGACTCCTTCTCCTGTTCACTCAACTCGCCACCTTGATCGGTGGCCGGTGCTCCGGCTTCTGCAGCCTTGGCTTGCTTGGGTTCCTGCTCGTCCAGCTGGGCGACCGCAGGCGCGTCCCCGGAGACCTGGGCCAGATCGGTCCTGGGTGCGGGCTCCTCCACGCCGAAGAACTCCTTCATGTCCTTCAAAGCATCCTGGGCCAGTTCCTGCACAGGTCCGGGACTCATGATCAACATGACCAGGAACAAAAGCAAAGCGCGGCCACCATGGGCCGCCAAACGGGCGTGAACGAGGGGCTGCACCGGGTGTGCAAGGTCCACAGCTTGGGCACCGCGCACCCAAGGACAAGCGTCCTCCAGGGCCGCCACGACGAACGGCGTGCGTCTGGCATGGTCGAGATACCCCCCAGCAGTCTGCAGGCGACCGGACAAGGCCAGACGCTGGTCCACAACCGCCAGGGCCTCCTCGCGGCCAACCGGGCGAATGAGATGTTTCAGCATCGGCCAGGCAACCAGTACCAAGACCACCAAGACGAAGCCAAGCAGGAGCCAACCCAGGGGCAGAGGCACTCCCACCAAAGCCAGCCCCAAACCAAGGAAGGGGGGCAACCAAAGGGCACGCATGACCCGGGGCAGGATGCGACCCAGGGCGTCCATGGCCCGCGCTCGCGCCAGGCCGCGTCCGGTCTTCTGGGCCAGTTGCTCCAGGTCCGCGCGCAGGGTGCCCAGTTCCGTGGGCTGCTTGGGTTCGTCGCTGCTCATTGGACGGGGCTCATTGGTCGGATTCCTCGTTCGACAACCCAAGGTCGAACTTGGTGGCTTCCAGGACTTCGCCGGTGAGCACGTTCTCTACCCAGGCGATGATGGTGACCTGATTCCCGTCGATGCCCGTCGAGACCCTTGAAGTGGCGCCCACACCAGCCGCCGCGAGATCATCCAGGTATGCAATCTGAGCGCCCTTCAGGTCCCCCAGGCTGATCTCGAAGGGCACCTCCTGGAAACCATCCACTGGATCCCAATCCAGACCTCCGGGGGGCGTCAACTCGGCCCGGGCCAGATGCCGGTGCACGATCACCCCAGTCTTGCCGGGGAACAACACGCCCCGCTCCGCCAGCACGATGACCAGCACCCGATCGTATTCAGAAGGCCCCATGCACTCCAGCATTCCCGAGACAGTGCCTTCTTCCAATACCGCTTCCACACCGAGGCTCCAGTCGGTGGCTTGACTCAAGCGCTCCAGAATGATTCCGCGGTTCTTCTCATAAATGGCCTCCGCATCTCGCCACTTGCCCGCGCCTGGGCCCATGCGTACTCCGTCTACCACATGCACCCAGGGACCAGGGACTCCTGCCCGGGCCGCCCGTCGTTCGGCGAGGCTGGTGCAAAGGGGATCGACCCTTGGACTCGGCAGATGATGCGAAAGGAAAATCGCTTCGCCCCCCAGGTAGTGATCCGCCAAACCCTCAAAGGCCATGGCCCCGCCAATGGCGCCCCGGTTTTCATCCCCCAACCAGGAGTTGGTGAAGAACTCCACCAGTACTGTGCGCCGCACTGGCTTCTCATCGTTGGCCTGAAAGCGCGTAGCAGAACCAAAGTTACGCACCTTCCCGGCGATCATGCGTTCGACCACTTCCACGCCGAATGGTTCATCCGTGTCGAGCAAGGGCTGCACGCGTGCCATGGCCTCAAGGGCATCGGGGCCGCTTTCAGGACTCAGCACCGCCTGCAGATAACGCGAAAAGGCCCGACGCAAACGGCCCTCACCTTCGTAGTAGCGCCCCAGATCCAGATTGATCGGGCCGTCTTCAGGCAAACCAAAGGAAGCCGAGAGCAGGTGCCGCCAGGCCTCGTCCCCTTCGGAGCGAGCCAAACGCTCACGCCCCATGCGCCCGTGCACCCGGTGCACCGCGTTGGGATAGCGATCCTTGCGGCCACTCTTCACGGCAAGTGCTCCCGCGGTCAAGACCTCGTCCATGCGCCCCTCGTCAGAGAGTTCCACCATCAGGTCGAGCATGCGCGTGGTGACCAGATCCTCGGGCGTTGTATTGGCGATCCATCCAATAGCGCTGCTGATTTGTTCCGGAGGAGCAACTTCATCGAAGCGCCAGGTGAGCAGCAACTCCGCCGCCTCGCGGGCCAGCCGTTCCGTTTTGAAGGTTTCCAGGAAGGCCTCCAGCTCGTCCGCCTCTTCAGTCACCCGAGCTTCAAAAAACGCCCGATCGGAGAGGGGAAATTCAGGCTCGCGGCTAACCCTCACATGGGCCTTGAGCGCGCGGCGATCCACGGTCAGGGTCAGGTGCTTCAAGAGTCCGATGCCCATCACCCCGATGGGAGTGTCCGGATTCACCAGGGCCAGGGGCTCCGGTCGTAGTGCCACGAACTTGGACAGATCGATGCCACCCAGATGCAGGGGCCCCAGGTTGCCCGCAGGGGCGCCCCGTTGCTCGCAGATGATCTGATCCACGCGGGTGTCGTAGTAGCTGCAACCCACGGCGATTGCAAAGGGGGTGCCATCGGCCAGGGTAACGCCCATCCAAAGCATGCCCGCGTGTTCGTTCAGGGGCAAGACCCAGGAACCATCGCTCTGGCGCTCGGTCCGCACAGGCTCCGTGGGCGATTCCCCAAGCGGTGCAAACTCCAGCACCCTGGAAGCCAATTGAAAAGTGATCCGGTGTTCGCGCAGAACCTGGTAGCCGATGCTCCCCACCAGCGAGTTCTCTCCCAGTTCCTCGGAGTGATACTTGGTGAACTCCTCCATGAACTCTTCATCCCCCAGTTCCCGGCGCTCAACCTCCAGATCAAAGTCCGGCAAGTGAATGCGGATTGGAATGGTGGTGCCATCAGAGTTTTCGCAGCGCAGTGGCGCCGCGGCCCGGTTGTGCAGCACGAGTCCGTGGGGCGCTTCAAATTCCACCAGCAGGTTGGCCGGGATACGCCGATAAGGCGTGGAGAGATCGCAGGAAACCACAAGCCGACCGGCGATGATCGAGACCGGCACGCGGCCCTGTACATCGATGGAATGGGACCCTCGATGAATGTTCCGGGCAGGGGCGAGGTCCATGCCAAACAGACCCACAAGGAGCAGAACGAAAGGAAGGTGAACGGACTGGGGGGGCATTGGTTTCCGCACCGCGCGTGACCCGCGGCGAGGTGGCAGTCCAGGGGCGCTTGCCCCTGCATAGGTCGATCAGGGCCGGAACCCTGGAGTGTTTCGGTTCAGACGAGTCCCTCAGGAATCCTGGCGGGGCTTGCCTTTGATGGTTCCAAAAGCCCAGGTATCGTGGCTCATGGTGATTTCGATCTCGGCATCTTGCGGCACGCTCACGGCGACCGGTACGAAACCGCGGCCTCAGCACGAGCCTGGGAAGAGCGCCTTGAGCAACTCCGTCCCCAGCTTGCGCTCGACGACGGTGAACTCGGGGCTCTTGCCCCGCGGGGCCCAACCCTTGTACTCCTCACCGGCGGCTCCGTACCACCAGACCTTGTTGGGATCGAATTGCAGCTTGCCGCCAGAGCGCTGATAGGTGAACTCGGCACGACTGGGTCCACCCCAGGCCACCGATGTGGCCTGACCCGCACCCACCTGCATGGGCTTCATGTTGCCCTCCAACACAGCGACCCGCGCCTCTCCCAGACCAAGCAGTCCCGAGTGCAGGCGATAGCGTCCTACGGGCACGGTCACCGGTCCCGAAGTGCGGGCCAGATCGAAACTGTGCTTGCCATTGGCGCTCTTGATCACAGCACCAAGCACCCGGCCGTCCGCTTCAAAGTCGGTTGCCAGATCCAAAGTGCCCACTGCTGCGAGATAGGGCTCAAGCTGCAATTCCGTTCCTTCAGAGTTCACATGGAGTGCTAGCAATTTGCCATCCACATGCACGCTGGCAGAGAGGAAGGTGGCGCGCTTGCCCGAACCAACGATCATTGCATCTTGACCGACCTCACCAAAGATGCCATCGCCATCCTGATCGATGACCACGATCTTCTGGCCGCGAAGCTTGCCCTGTACGGCACCGGAGGGAGCCCACTCCCAACCCTTGCCCAGGTTGCGCAGGCGCACGGCGTAGCGCAGAGGAGCTCCGGAGAGGCGCGTACCCTCAAGCAGACAGAAGGCCTTGCGCTCGCCAGTGTCCTTGTTCAAGGAGCCTTCGATACGGCGCTCGAGAAGGCCATCCCCGTCCGTGTCGATCAAGAGAGCTTCCGCGTCCGGCTTGACCGCGAATCCATCCCCCCCCTGGTGGCGAATAGGCAGGCTCTCCCCCACTGCCAGCCAACGTTCAGCGGGCAGCACATAGGAAAACTTGCGCGAGGGCTTGTCCTTGAGAACGACGAGTTCCCCACCCGCGGCGGGCAGGGACAAGAGCAGCAGACTGGCGGTCAGGATCATGGGTAAAAACTCCTTGCCCTCAGGATACCCTTCGAAAGCGCTCGGCAACTGTAAAAAGCGTCCCCAAGGGGCCTCAAACCCGCGAACTTCGCGATCCGCTCGGGGCCTCAGATCGAATCGTCTCCGAGACAGGCCTGGGCGCGCTCAAGGACCTGCTCGACCCCCATCTGACTGGTGTCCAGCCGATGCTGACAACGCCCGTAGGCACCTGCGCGGGTTCTGAGGAGATTCGCCAGTTCTTCGCGGGCTTTTGGACGGCCACTCATGGGCCTCCGGTCCCCCTGATTCAACACCCGTTCCCAGTGGTCTTCGGGGGAGGCCCTCAACCAGATCGTGCGGCAGGAAATCAGCACCCGTTCGAAGTTGATGGGGCGCTCGACGATGGAGCCAGGAACCTCCAAAACCAGCTTCTGACCTGCTGAGAGCACTTCTTGCAGGGTCTCGGCCTCCCAATTGGCCCAGGCATCGGGGCCCTCCAGGTCGATCAGTTCACCCATCCCAAGCCCCGCGCGCTGTTCGACACGGCGATCCAGTTCCACAAAGGGGGCCTCCAGCTCGCGTGCCAGGAGGGGACCGAGGGTGCTCTTGCCCGCCCCGCGCAATCCCACCAATGCAATCCGCTCGGGGGCAGCAAGGGGCAAATCGCAGAGCTCCCCAAGGGGTGTCCCCAGAGCCGACGCCAGGGAAGCGAGTTTCAACAAGGACAGGTTCGCCCGCCCGGCCTCGGCCTCAGTCACATAGCGTCGGGAGAGTCCCGCCGCCTCGGCCAGGGCGGCAACCCCCAGGCCGCGGCCCTCCCGCAGGGTGGTCAGCCGCCGGCCCAATGCACCGAGAATTGCTTGCGTTTCAATCATGCTGGATCTATAGTACCCAATATAGAACAAGATGGGAAGTTTAGTTCCCATCTATTGCTTCCAATCAGCCTGCTCCCAATAGGGCTCCCCCCCCCTCGGTGCCCATTCTGAGCAGCGGCCTGGCACGTTCCCCCCCCGAGCCCCGGCTACTTGGAAGTCCAAGAAACCCTGAAACACCATGCCTGTCGCCTGCACCCCCACCCGTCAGAGTTTTCAAACCCATCCGGACCGATACCGCCACTGGCAGCTCTCCTTCGATGGAGATGTGGCCACGCTGGCTATGGGCGTCGATCCCCAGGGCGCCCTCAACCCGGACCATGACCTCAAGCTGAATTCCTACGACCTGGGGGTCGACATCGAGTTGGCGGACGCGATCCTGCGTCTGCGCTTCGAGCACCCCGAGGTGCGCGCGGTGGTGCTGACCGGGGCCCTCGATCGTGTCTTCTGCGCGGGCGCCAACATCGTCATGCTGCGCTCCAGCGCCCACGCCTTCAAGGTCAACTTCTGCAAGTACACGAACGAGACCCGGCTCGGCATCGAAGAGGCCTCGGACAGTGGGCGCATGCGTTTCCTGGCAGCCTTGAACGGCACCGCATCCGGCGGTGGCTACGAGCTGGCCCTGGCCTGCGACCGCATTCTTCTGGTAGACGATCGCAACAGTGCGGTCAGCTTTCCGGAAGTGCCGCTCCTGGGCGTGCTACCCGGCACCGGCGGCCTGACCCGTATCACCGACAAACGCAAGCTACGGCGAGATCGCTGCGATGTGTTCAGCACCGTGGCGGAAGGCATCAAGGGCAAGCGCGCGCTGGCCTGGAATCTGGTGGACGCCATCGCGCCCCTCTCCCGCTGGGACGAGGCCAAGGCCCAACACGCCGCGGAACTGGCTGCACAGGTCTCCCCCTGCGAAGGCTCCGGCGTACAACTGCCCACAATCGAAGCCCGCGATGAGGAGGGCCCGAACGGCCTGCGGCTGGCCTATCAGTATGTACAGGTGGACTTCAACGAGAAAGACCGCACCGCCGAGTTGACCATCAACGCCCCGGACACCTGCCCGGCTGACGAAGCGGGCGCTGTGGCCGAAGCAGGGGCCTGGTGGGCCCTGCAGGCTTTCCGCGAGTTGGACGACGCGATCCTGAACCTGCGCATGAACTTCCGCGACATCGCCCTGGTGTTGATACGCGCCACGGGCAGCCACGCGACCCTATGCAGCACAGATGCTCTGCTGGCAGACAGCGAGCACTGGTTCCTGCGGGAGACCCGCTCTCTGATCAAGCGCGTACTCAAGAGAGTCGACCTCTCCGCCAAGAGTTTCTACGCGGTGGCGGACGAGGACACGACCTTTGTCGGCTGCTTCTTTGAACTGCTTCTGGCCGCAGACCGGTCCTATGTATTGAACGATCCGGAGCGCCCGGTGCGGCTGGGTGTCACTCAGGCCAACGCAGGCATGTACCCCATGTCCAACGGCATCTCACGGCTTGCGACCCGCTTCCTGGGTGCGCCCGAAATGGTCGCTCAGATCCTCGAGCATGGCGACTCCTTCGATGCAGGCACAGCCGACGAATTGGGGCTCGCTACCGCCGCCCCGGACGACATCGACTGGGACGACGAAGTGCGTCTGGCCATCGAAGAGCGCACGAGTTTCTCCCCGGACGCCCTGACCGCCATGGAAGCCAATCTGCGTTTCCCTGGTCCTGAGACCATGGAAACCAAGATCTTTGGGCGGCTCTCCGCCTGGCAGAACTGGATCTTCCAACGCCCCAACGCCGTGGGCGAGAAGGGCGCCTTGACCTGCTACGGCACCCCCAGCCGCCACGAATTCAACGTGGAACGCACCTAGAACACCTGTACGCGCCCCAACTCACGCTTCTCTCCCAAACGCCGCCAGCAGCAATCCCATGACACAAATCGACTACTCGCAGAAAATCCCCAACAATGTGGACCTGGGCTCCGACAAGCGACTTCAGCGGGCCCTTGAGCGCTGGCAACCGGACTACATCAATTGGTGGCGCGAAATGGGTCCCACCAACTTCAACGAGAACGACGTGTACCTGCGCACCGCAGTCAGCGTGGAACGCGATGGCTGGGCCCACTTTGAAGAGGTCAAGATGCCCGACTATCGCTGGGGCATCTTCCTGACCCCCCACCAGAAGGAGCCCAAGATCGGCTTCGGTGACCATGAGGGTCAGGACGCCTGGCAGCAGGTGCCCGGAGAATACCGCAACTGGCTGAAACGCCTGATCGTGACCCAAGCGGACACGGAGCCCGCTTCAGTTGAGCAGCAGCGCCTTCTGGGCATGACCGCGCCCTCGCTCTATGACATGCGCAACCTGTTCCAGGTCAACGTGGAAGAGGGCCGCCACCTGTGGGCCATGGTCTATGTGCTGCATCGGCACTTTGGCAAGGACGGACGCGAGGAGGCGGACGAGCTCCTCCAGCGCCGGTCAGGAAACGCGGACCACCCGCGCATCCTGACCACTTTCAACGAACCCTGTGAGGACTGGCTCTCCTTCTTCTGCTTCACCATGTTCACAGACCGCGACGGCAAGTACCAACTCCTGTCCCTGGCGGAATCTGGCTTCGACCCCCTGGCGCGCTCCTGCCGCTTCATGCTGACCGAAGAAGCACACCACATGTTTGTGGGCCAGACCGGTGTTGCGCGGGTCATCCGGCGCACCTGCGAGGTCATGAACGAATTTCCCCATGCCGACCCCCGTGAGCACGGAGCGATCCCCTTGGACCTGATCCAGCGCTACATCAACTTCTGGGCCTCCAGCAGCCTGGATCTGTTCGGCGCCGAAGTGTCCTCCAACTCCGCCAACTTCTTCGCGGCAGGCATCAAAGGTCGCGCCTACGAAGACAAGTACGAAGAACACACCGCTATGGACCAGTTCTATGAATTCGAGCGCTTCCAGAACGGGCGCCTGACCACCGAATCGGTACCCATGCGCAACGCCATGAACGAAGTCCTGCGCGACGGCTATGTAGAAGAGAACCTCAAGGGCGTGGAGTACTGGAACCGCGAGTGCGAGAAGCTGGGAATCGACTTCAGCTTCAGGTATCCCCAGCGGCGATTCAACCGCACGATTGGCGAGTACGCGGGCTCTCGCTTCGACCTCCAGGGAATCCCCATCGACGAAGACGGTTGGAACTCACAGGTCAACGGATGGCTGCCCTCGCTCGAAGACAAGGCCTACGTCAAGTCCCTCATGCAACCGATCACCGAGCGCGGCAAGTACGCCGCCTGGATCGCGCCGCCCAAACGAAGCATCAACGGCCAGCCGGATGACTTCGAGTACGTCAAGCTGTAGAAGCGCATCCCCAGGGCCAGCTTCAGGCTAAGGTCTGGATCTGGTCACTGGATCCCATATGGGGATGGACTTTTCCATGCTCAAGACCTCACAATCTGCACTCCGAAAAGAGGGGTGCGCACCTGGATCAGTGGGATCCCAACGCGCGAGGGGAAAAACATGATTCGATTGCCTATGGCGCCTGTGGCGCTCATTCTATTCGCATTGGTGGCTTGTTCGGGCGGTGACTCCGGTCAGACCGCTGGCAACAACGGAAACGCCTGGGGTGGCGGGGACGATCTGGGACAGGGCAGCGATGGGACCGTCTCAGACGGAGACGTGGTGGCTGTGATCCGCGTTCACTCGACCGAGGCAGACAGTCAACTGGTGCAAGCAACCCTGCCCGTGCCCAGAGGCACTCTGACCGACAACGGCTTGAGCGTTCCCCTATCCATTCGAGACGACCAAGGCAACGCAACACCGACCCAGGTGGAAATCGTCTCCCGCTATCCGCGCTGGGAAGACGGCGCGGATGTGATCGAGGTCTTGGCTCATGTACGACGCCCCGAAGGACTCGAGCCCGGAGAGCCCTTTGACCTGGAACTGGGGATCAACCCCCATAGCAAGAAGGACCTGATCATCGGCCAGGGGGCGGCCAACCTCTTGAATTCACCCGGCGCCTTCAAACTGGTGGCCCGAGATGTATTCGGCAACAGCTATTCCGCTGATCTGCTCGCGGGCTGGAACATACAACCCGGCGAGAACGAAGAAGAACTACGGGAAGCGACCCGCGTTGTGCGAGACGGCCAGATTGTGCGCACAGTGGCTTCCCACAGCGTACTGCTGCCCCACGATCCCCAGGGTGGATCCGAGGCGACCTTGCCCCACATGTTTGGAGTCCACAGCTACGCCAGCGCCTGGCGAGGCAAGAACTTCATCAGCTTGGACCTGCATGTTCACAATGGGCTTGATGGGTTGGACAGCGTCGACGAGCGAGACGATGCACTGCAAGCGCTGCACTTCAAGGATCTCAAGCTGCGCACCCCTCCCGGCTGGGAAGTAGCCGCCCTGATCGAGAATCCCCAACACGGCACCTCGGTGGACGCGGGAGGCTGGCGCTGGCACAGATTGATCGGTAGCCGCGCGGATGGCAAGCTGCACTACTTCCCCAAACAAGGTCGCATGCTGCGACGCCTGGTGGTCTATCCCAGCTCGGCCGAAAGTGATGCCCTGGCCATGCTGCACAACCACAACCGCGGTTTCTCCAAACCCGCCAGCGTGCCCAATGGCAACCAGGGCTGGTCCTGGTGGAATCAGCAGACCGCACGCTATCTCGCACAAAACAGCCGCCTTCCTGAACTTGACCACCTCTCCATGTCCAACCTGCGCGACCAGCAGGCAGCCCGTTGGAGCGAGTTGTTGCATCTGGTGGAAACCGGTAACTCCGGAAACTACCCCTTTGAGGCCGAAGGCATGGGCTGGGCCCACCCCTGGGGCGTGGGCTACGGGGGCATGGCCGGGGGAGACGAGATCTGGCCTCTCGACGGAGTGCTGCTGGCCTGGACAGGATCCAGAGAGGCCTACTCCACGGCTCAATTGCAGGCCCGCGGCTATGCGGACCGCCAACCCCAAGCGCTCTATGACCTTGCGGGCCGCCCGACCTCCTTGGAGGACCTGCTTGTACAAGGCCCCGAAGGCCCCTATGTGCGCTGCTGGTTCTATGAGCGGCCAAATTCCGGTTCGGATGTCTTTGGGTTCAACGATGCGCCCACCCACCAGACCGACTGGGTTGTGGCCCAGGACAAGCAACCCCCCTACGAGGATGAGTTGTCGGGCTGGATGCACATCGACCACCAGCACCTGATCCGCTACACGCGCAACCTCAAGACCCTGACCTGGTTGGGCAACGACGCAATGGCCAAGGACCTGCTTTGGTCTGCGACGGAGAACGAACGACTCTCCTATCACCCCTATCCGGTGACCTCGAGCTATGAAATCCAGAGCACCCAGATGATCAACCGCATGCAGTATGTGCAACAGTATCCGGGTCAGGGTTTTGACATGCGGCGAAGCGAATGCTGGGGCATGGACGCGGCAATCTGCAACTATGCTCTTGCCGATCAGGAGCGGCGCGACATTCTGAGGCCCTGGTTTGGGCAAACAGTTGACTTGATCGACGCGGGCCAAAGCACCTGCTCGGGCAACATCATGTCCTCCGCCATCGGCATCGTCTTCGGACAGAACTACCGCACGCGCCAGACCTTTGAGGAGTCTTTCGCCACAACCCTGCTGCGGTCCTTATCCACCTCGGTCTTCGCGGGCGTGGACGAAGAACGCTGGCAGAAGGCTCAGAACTCAATCATCGCATCTGCCACCTGCACCGTGACGCCGCCTTTCTGGAGTGACAGCGAAGGCAAGCCCGCCTTTCACGTGGGAGTGGGTCCCTGGAACCCAGGAGAAGGAGAATTCTGCTTCGGCATTCCAAGTGACGCATTCAGCGGCTACCACGACTCCACCAATCCTCTGCCAATGATGGCCTGGGCCACCCTGGCCAGCGAGGACGACCTGTTCACGCTGAAGTCATCGATAATGCTCGGTGGCGGTGATCTGCGCGCAAGATTGGAGGCCAAGGGAACGACCGATATCGCTCACTGGGCTCCCCTGCTGGCAATCAGTCAGATGGCGCCAATGAACTGAGGGTAAAGCTGCTGGTCACCCCACGATTCCAGGCACGGGGTACAATCAGGGGATGCGTCCCCGCCACTTGCTCCTGATTGCCTCGTTTGCGCTGCTCGGAACCGAGTCCCTGGAATCCGCACCACAATGGTCCAGCAACCCCGGCTCGAATCTGGCGGTAGCGGATGCCAGCGGAGATCAAGTGCAGCCCAAAATTGCACCCACCATTGACGGCGGCTGCTATATCAGCTGGTTCGACAGCATCGCCAATGGCTTTGACCTACGCTTGCAGAAGCTCGACGCCAACGGCCAGGAACTGTGGCCCCACGACGGTGTCCTGGTTCTCGACCGCGGATTCTCATCAACCCAGGACTATGGCCTCGATGTGGACGCAGCGGGCAATGCTCTTGTGACCTGTCGTGATGACAGCGGCAGCGGCACTCAGATCAGTGCAGCAAAGGTCTCCCCCGGTGGCATCTTGATCTGGGGTGCAGGGGGAGTCAGCTTGACCGCCACCAGTGCATTTGTGGCAGCGCCCAAGATCGCTGGTACCAGCGACGGCGCGGCGGTGGTCGCCTGGCTTGAGAACACATCGGTCAAGCTGCAAAAACTCGATGGCGCAGGAATACCCCAGTGGGGCGCGGGCCTCAGTCTTACGCCCCCCGCCGGTTCTTACTCTGTGGCAGATCTGCATGACCATGGCACGACGGTCATCCTCTCCATGGTGCACCAGACGGGCTCGCAGTTTTTTTCCCCCAAGCACTTGGTCGCAATGAAGTTCGACGGCATGGGCAGCTCACTTTGGGGAAACTCTCCCCTCGGCATCTTTGACTCGGGCTCCCTGCAGATAGGCAACTACCCGCCATTCACACCCGACGGCAATGGAGGCGCGCTCTTTGCCTGGTATGGGGTCAGTCCCTTGCAGGTCTACGCCCAACACATACTTCCGGCAGGAACCGAAGCCTTCCCTCACAACGGTGTCAGCGGCTCGACGAATGCCGGTCAGGTCCGTACTGATCCCAATCTGGCCTATGACGCAATCAGCGGAACGACCTACATGTTCTGGACAGAGCAGAATTCAGGCCAGTCCCAACATGGCCTCAGCGGTCAGAGATTCGATGCGGGAGGAGTACGCCAGTGGGGCAACCACGGAGTTTCTTTGATAGCCGTAGGGGGCATGGAGATCCGTCAGGCCAAGACCGAAGTCAGCGGAACGGGGGCCTTTGTGTTCTGGAGCGAGATCCCGAGCTTCGGCACGGATACGCTCCACGGTGCCCATCTGGATTCCACGGGAGCCGTTGACATCGCTGCTTTTGACGTGGCCTCCACTCCCGCCGTCAAGTCACGGCTCGATGTGGACAAGGGAACCAACGGCCAGATCCTGCTGGCGTGGAGCGATCAGGCCGTAGACACAGGAAACATCCTGGCGCAGAACGTGGGCCCCGATGGAAGCCTGGGGCCGATTGATCTGGGGGTGATCTACTGTGACGCAAACCCAGACAACTCGGCCACCATCGGCATCAGCAGCCTGGACTGCAGTCAACCCTCTATTTTGGTCACGCTGAGCAATGGCCCGCCAAACCAGTTCGGCTATCTCTTGGTTGGTACTGGCAATGGGAGCGTCACGGATCCTCCAGGTGCATTGGGAGATCTGTGCCTGTTGGGCTCGGCAATCGGGCGCTATCGACAGGATGCGGCCTTGATCAACGGAGGGGGGACCTTGAGCACAGACATCCTGAACGCCAACACCGGTGCCGGCGGTGGTGCCCTGCCCAATCCTCTCGTAGGCAATATCTGCGTACCGCCCGGACAAACATGGAACTTCCAATACTGGCACCGCAATTCTGGCAGCCCCTCGGGCTTCTCCCAGGCCCTGGCGGTCACATTCCAGTGAATTGACTACCCTCTGGGCATGCAGACCTTCAGCCTCCTTGCCCTCCTTGCACTTGCCGCCTGCACCCCCCTGCCCCCCACCAGCACACAGATCAGCGGGGAGGACAATTCCTTTCAGGGGGCGATTCAAATCTCCCACCCCCTTACGGAAACTGATCAACAGGCGTTGCATTACGGCCTGCGAATCGAAGTCGATGGTAGCGGCGGGGAGGTAGTCGAGACCCTTGCGGGTGGCCAGACTGTACTGCTCGGGGAGGTCGCCCTCCTCGGCCCCGGAGATGTAGACCTCAAATTCGACTACAACTTCGTCGCAATCGGATTCTATGTGGTCAAGCCCTTTAACAGATTCAATCTTGAAGGGGAACTGGGCTTCGGACACTCTTCCCTCGATGCCAGGGCATCTCTCGGAGCGCTATCAGAGTCAGCTGAGTTCCAGGAGTTTGGACTCTATGTGGGCGGCAATGCCTCATACCAACTGAACTGGCCCCTGCTCCTGTTCTACAGGCTGCGAGGATTCCAGGGAAGCGGGGATGACGAGACGAGTACTTGGGAAACACAGCTCGGTACCAGTTGGACCGTCAACGAGACCATGACGATCTCAGCGGGCCTGCAAGCCTGGAACTACCTGCGAGAACCACGTAGCATGCCTATAACCCCGTCGGACCTCGATCTGACCCTCAACGGGCCTTTCTTGAGGCTTGAGTTCTCATTCTAGTGATGGACGCAATAGTCGACGGGCCCCGCGCAGCCACGAGTCCCTGTTGAACCGCCCAGCGCCCCTGTATCGCCCCGTGAGCAACCCGGCATTGGATATTCAGACCACCCCCGATACAATGCCCCCAATTCCCCGAGTCCGCTGAATTCGAATCCAGCGCCTCTCGGCACCTTGATTGGTCCGGCCCCCAGAACAGGCGACCCATTCCCCATGACCAACAGCAAAAAGTACACCCCATCCCAGCGCGAACAGGACTTTCTCGACACCGTTGAGAGCCCGCGCTATGAGCGCGAGAGCCTCAATGGCCTCAAACCGTTCCTGGAGAACAGGGTGGCGGAGGATATCCAGGGTTTCTACAGCCCCGCAGAACTTGCCGCCCTCGCCAAGCTAGAGGGCACCGAACGGGATGTGGAGCACCGCATGCCGGTCAAGATGACCCGCCACTACTTTGAATTGGCCAAGAACAGTGAACCCCTCAGGCAACTGGTGAAAGCCAAACCTGAGGAGACCGCCAACCTGCAGGGCAGCGATGATCCGGGCCACCAGATGGACTACAGCCCCGTGGAAGGCCTTCTGCACAAGTACGAGATGGGCTTGATGTATGTGGTCTCCACTTGTTCCGCCCACTGCCGCTTTTGTTACCGCGAAGAACTGATCAGCCGCAAGGAGGTCGAACGCCTGGACGGCACGGTGGCCAAGAAGGGCATGGCCCAGATCAATGAGATCAGCGCCTACATTCACGCCCACAACAAGATGGTGGCGGACAATAATGGCCGCCACCCTGAAACCGGGCGCGAGAAACTCCGGGAAGTACTGATGTCCGGCGGCGATCCCATGGTCCTTTCCAATGCCAAGATTGCAGCCTGGATGGCCGCTCTGGCTGAGGCAGGGGTTGAGGCGATTCGCATTGGCACCAAGGAACTCGCCTTTTTCCCTGATCGCTTCGACGAGACGTTCCTCTCCATGCTCGACAACTTCCACAGGACCTATCCTGATGTGAGTCTACGCATGATGATTCACTTCAATCATCCCGACGAGTTCCTGACCAAGGATACGAACGGCAACTTCATCCAGGATCCCTCTGGAACCCTGCAATGGCAACCGGCAACGAAACGCGCCATGGTGGGTTTGGTTTCAAGAGGCTGGGTCCGGGTGGAGAACCAATCCCCGCTGATCAAGGGTATCAACGACGATTCCGAAGCCCTGCGCATCATGCAGCGTGCCATCAAACAAATGGGTGGCGAGAACCACTACTTCTTCTGCGGACGGGACATCGTCGCCCACAAGGCCTTCAATATCCCTATCGAAAAGGCCTGGGCGATCTTGAACGAATCCCAAAAAGGCCTCTCGGGAGTCGAAGCTCACGCGCGCCTGTCAATCACGCACTACAAGGGCAAGACTGAGGTAGTGGCCGTAACCAACGAACCCATACCGGGTGTGCCGGGCACAGAGAACGGTGTTGTGATCTTCAAGATCCTACGCAGCGCCGCCGATGCTCACGAGCGCGGCAGACTCTGCATCGTCGGCCGCAACCCCGAAGCAATCTGGTTCGATGGCTACGAAGACCGGGTCATCATGGACGAAGCCGGTCTCTTCAGCTATGGCCGCGTGGATACCCCAAAAGCAGTCTCCGCCAAGTCCACCTAAACTCACTAGCATCCCCAAGGGATCCAATGATTGACAAAACCGTACCGAGTGTGGCTCAAGCCGTACAAGGTATCCATGACGGCGCCACCGTCATGATCGGCGGCTTCGGTGAAGCAGGCAGTCCCATCGAGTTGATCCACTCTTTGATCGACCAGGGCGCAAGCAACCTGACCGTAATCAACAACAACACGGGCAGTGGCGAAGTGGGCCTGGCAGCTCTGATCAAGGCTGGACGCGTGCGCAAGATGATCTGCTCCTATCCGCGCTCGCAGAACTCAACAGTGTTCCCAGACCTCTACCGTGCTGGTAAGGTTGAGTTGGAACTGGTTCCACAGGGAACCCTGGCAGAGCGCATTCGCGCCGGTGGCGCAGGCATTCCCGCTTTCTACACCCCCGCCTCGGTGGGTACGCCCCTTCAAGAGGGCAAGGAGTTGCGTAGCTTCGGCAACCAGGAGTATGTGCTTGAACGCGGTCTGCGGGCAGACTACGCCCTGCTCAAGGCCAGATGCGCGGACCGCTACGGCAACCTGCTCTATAACAAGACCGCCCGCAACTTCAGCCCATTGATGGCCATGGCGGGGGGGACAACGATTGTGCAAGTAGCGGAGATTGTCGAGGCCGGAGAGCTGGATCCCGAGGCAGTGATCACCCCGGGCATTTTTGTGCAACAGGTGATACGGATTCCCAATCCAGCCCACGAGTCCGATCTGGTTCGCCAAGGAGTGATTTACCCATGACCTCCCCCATCGGTCTCAGCAGGGAGGAGATGGCCCAGCGCGTGGCTCTCGACATCCCTGACGGCAGCTATGTGAACCTGGGCATTGGCATCCCGGAGCTGATCGCCAAGTTCGTCCCCGAGGGACGCGAGTTCATCTATCACACGGAGAACGGCCTGCTTGGAATGGGGCCTTCTCCCCTGGAGGGCCAGGGCGAGCCAGAACTGATCAACGCAGGCAAACGCCAGATCACCGCGCTTCCGGGAGCCGCCTATTTCCACCATGCGGACAGCTTCGCCATGATTCGTGGAGGACACCTGGACCTATGTGTTCTGGGCGCCTTGCAAGTCGCCAAGAACGGGGACCTGGCCAACTGGTCCACCGGGGGTCCCGACGCGATCCCCGCAGTGGGCGGTGCTATGGATCTGGTCGCAGGGGTCAAGCAGATCTTCGCGGTCACTCAGCACTGCACGAAAAAGGGTCATCCCAAGTTGGTTGAGGCCTGCACCTTCCCTTTGACCGGAGTGGGCGTGGTCAGCCGTATCTACACGGATCTGGCGGTGATCGCTGTGACACCGGAAGGTCTGCGAGTCTTGGAGTTGAGCCCCGGTGTGGACCTTGCCTATGTTCAAGAACGCACGGGGACGGAACTCCTGCCCTCACTGCCGTCTTCCTGACCAGAACCACATGCAGTCCGAATCCAAGAGCATGGCGCTCTATCAACGAGCCCTGAAGGTGATGCCGGGCGGTGTCAGCCGCAACACGGTCCTACGGGACCCCCACCCGCCCTATGCGGTCACGGCTTCTGGCTGTCGGGTCACTGATCTTGAAGGCGTCGAGCGCATTGACTTTTCCAACAACATGGCCTCGTTGGTCCATGGCCACTGTTTCGAGCCTGTGGTCACTGCTGTGACCGAACAACTCAAGCGGGGCAGTGCCTTCACCCTGGCCACCGAAGTGGAGGTAGAGTTCGCCGAGCACCTCGCCAGCCGCAATCCCGACTTCGAGAAGGTCCGCTTCGTCAACTCCGGCACCGAGGCGGTGATGGGATGCTTGAAAGCCGCCCGAGCCTTCACCGGTCGGCCCAAAATCGCCAAGGTGGAGGGCGCCTACCACGGCCAATACGACTACGCCGAGGTCAGTCAGACCGCAGGTCCCACGAATTGGGGCGATGCCGCCGAACCGAGCAGCGTGCCCGTGGCTGAAGGCACACCCGCCTCCGCCCTGGCCGAAGTCGTCGTCCTGCCCTTCAACGATCCCAAGCGCGCCATCGCCCTGCTCGAAAAGCACAAATCCAGCATCGCCTGCGTACTGCTGGATCTTCTGCCCCATCGGGTGGGACTACGCCCAGCTGAGCAGGACTTCATAGAGACCATCCGCGCCTGGACCCATGCCAACGGCGCACTGCTCGTGGCGGACGAAGTGATCACCTTCCGGTCCGAATTCGGCGGCGCCCAGACCTGGTATGAGGCAGCCCCGGACCTCACCGCCCTGGGCAAGGTCATCGGTGGCGGCTTCCCGGTGGGGGCCATATGTGGCCGCGCTGAAGTCATGGACGTAATGGATCCGCTCGCGGAAAAAGTCATCTTCCCCCACTCCGGAACTTTTTCCGCCAACCCGATCACCATGGTCGCGGGATTGACCGCCATGCGCCACTTCGACGAGACAGCGGTGACCAAGATCAACGCCCACGCGGACCGCGCTCGGGCCAATCTGACCCAGACAATCCAAGCCTCCGGCGTTCCCGCCTGCATTACCGGCGCCGGCTCACTCCTGCGCCTGCACCTCAAGCCGACGCCACCCCGCAACTACCGCGAGTGCTACCTTGCTCCCGAGCAAAGCCGCCAACTGAAGATCCTGCTCGATCACCTCTTTGATGAAGGCATGATCATGATCAATACCTGCAGCGCGGCGCTTTCCACCGCCATCGGCGACGCTGAAGTCGACGCCCTGGTGGCCGCGATCAAAAGCGGGCTGCAACGCATCAAGTAGCACGACATCCGGATACATCCCTAGCCAAGGTGATGTGGCCTGATGTTCGCAGGTCTGACGGTACTCGGTGCCTATGCAATCTTCAGCCGCTTGCTCCCAACCAGGCCGCCCCTGTCAGAAGGTCCCGGCAACAGTCCTTGGACACAAGCCTGGATGCTTGAGTGGAACCATCAGGATCAAGCCGGGGATCAGGATTGAAGTTCCAGCAATCCCGATCAACCGAACTGGATCCCCTGGGCCAGGGGCAGCTCGCTTGACCAGTTGACCGTGTTGGTCTGGCGTCGCATGTAGGCCTTCCAGGCATCCGAACCTGACTCGCGGCCGCCACCCGTGTCTTTCTCGCCGCCGAAGGCGCCGCCGATCTCAGCGCCGGAAGTTCCAATATTGACATTGGCGATGCCGCAATCGGAACCCACCGCCGATATGAATTCCTCGGCCGCTCGTACGCTGCCGGTGAAGATGGCAGAGGAAAGGCCCTGAGGCACATCGTTCTGCTTGGCGATGGCATCGGCCAGATCGGTGATACGGATCAAGTACAGAATCGGTGCAAAAGTCTCGTCCTGCACGGTCTGCATCGAGTTTTCCGCCTCCACCAGAGCAGGCACCACGAAATTGCCACCAGACAGGGCGCCCTCCATTTTGGCTGCACCGCCGCCGCAGAGCAGCTTGCCCCCTCCAGCAGTCACGGACTCCAGAGCGTCTGCCATGTTCTGCATGGCGGCCTTGTCGATCAAGGGACCGCAAAGGATGTTCTCGTCCATGGGATCCCCCACTTTGATGTCCCCATAAGCGCGCACCAATCGATCGCGTACCTCGTCATAGATCGAGTCCTGCAGCAAGACCCGACGGGTACTGGTACAGCGTTGACCAGCGGTACCCACGGCGCCAAAGAGAATCGCGGGCAGGACCAGATCCAAATCAGCGTCTTCCAACACCACCAAAGCGTTGTTGCCCCCGCACTCCAGAATCGAACGGCCCATGCGCGAAGCGACGCGGCCCGCCACCAGCTTGCCGATGGCCGTGGACCCGGTGAACGAAATCAAAGGCATGTGCGGGTCGTCGATCATGGCCGTGGCCACATCATCGTTGCTGCCGATCACCAGGCTGGCAAGAGCACCCAGGCCCTCGGCCTCAAGCACGGGCCGGATCACGTTGACCAGTCCGATGGCACACAAAGGCGTCTTGGGGCTGGGCTTCCAGACAGTGGAGTCCCCACAGACCAGAGCCAGCATCGAGTTCCAGGCCCAAACCGCCATCGGAAAGTTGAAAGCAGTCAGGATGCCTACGGTCCCAAGCGGCTGCCAGGTCTCGCGCATGTGGTGACCCGGTCGCTCAGACGGCATCGTCAACCCATAGCACTGGCGCGAAAGGCCCACCGCAAAGTCCGCGATGTCGATGCACTCCTGCACCTCACCCCAACCCTCTTGCACGGACTTACCCATCTCATAGGTAATCAGACGCCCCAGGGCATCCTTGTTGTCGCGCATGGCGTTGCCCATCTTGCGCACCAATTCCCCTCGCAGGGGCCCCGGCATAGCTCGAAATCGGGCAAAAGCTTCCTCTGCCGCCTCCACCACCTGACCGTACTCGGCAGCCGTTGCCTGCTGGATCCGACCGATAACCTCGCCGGTGGAGGGGTTCTTTGTCTCGAGCCAAGGGCCCGTGGTCTCCAGCCAGGTACCCGCGTAGGCACCGGATTGGTCACCGCTGATGCCGAGTTGCTTGAGGAATTCCATTTGAGTTCGTATCAGATTTGGTTCGTGGGAGATGGTCCGAATCGCTGAGGATAACCGCTGCCCAGGGGTCTCCCAAGGACGCCGAAAGAGAAACTGCCCAGAAGAACAGGCTCAACGGATGACCTCGGCCGCGCGCCTCGCTATCCTGTTCGCCCTCATGAGCGACCGTATCGTCTTCCAGGTGCAAGATCTGCACAAATTCTATGACCAGCGTGAAGTCCTGAAGGGCATCACCCTGTCCTTCCTTGAAGGGGCCAAAATCGGCCTGATTGGACTCAATGGAGCCGGTAAGAGCACTCTGATGCGCATTATCAGCGGCCAGGACAAGGCCTTTGAGGGAACCGCCAAGCCAGTGGGCGACCAAACCACGGGTTACCTCTCCCAGGAACCTGAACTCTACGAGGACAAGACCGTCGCGGGCAACATCGAAGTAGCAGTGGGACACCTGCGCAAATTGGAAGCGCGCTACTTTGAGGTGATGAATCTGATGAGCGAGGCAGAGGGCGCCGAGGCCGAGAAACTCACCCTCGAATATGACCACCTCCAACACGACATGGATGCGAAGGGTATTTGGGATCTGGACTCGCGCCTCGAACAAGCCAAGCACGCCCTGCAGGTTCCCCCGGACGATCGTTCCGTGAAGAATCTATCCGGCGGTGAGCGCAGGCGCGTTGCCCTGTGTCAGTTGCTGCTTGAGCACCCTGACATCCTGCTGCTGGACGAACCCACCAACCACTTGGATTCAGAGTCCATCGCCTGGCTCGAAGGCCATCTGGCGGACTACGACGGCACCGTCATCCTGGTCACCCACGACCGCTACTTCCTCGACAACGTGGTTGGTTGGATGCTTGAGATCGAGCGCGGCAAAGCCAAACCCTACGAGGGCAACTACACGGCCTACCTGGAACAAAAACAACGGGAAGAAGCCGCTTCAAGCTCCCAGAACGCGCGCACAGAAAAGGTGCTGGCCCGTGAACTGGAGTGGATCCGGCGCACACCCGCCGCCCGCCAGAAACAATCCAAGGCGCGCCTCAAGCGCTACCAGGAAATGGCTTCTGAGCGAGCCGAAGATCAGGCGGAATCCGTAGACCTGCGCATCCCACCGGGTCCGCGCCTGGGCGACCGGGTCGTGGAAGTGCGCGATCTGAAAAAGGGCTATGACGGCTGCACCTTGTTCGAGGGGCTCTCATTCGAAGTTCCTCCCCAGGGCAAGCTGGGTGTGATCGGCCCCAACGGAGTGGGCAAGTCCACCCTGATGAAGATCATCATCGGCCAGGAAACCCCTGACGCGGGCAAGGTCACCCTGGGCTCCACGGTGCAGCTCAGTTTTGTGGATCAAAGCCGCACGGTGTTGCAGGATGACCAATCGGTGTTCCAAAACATCACCGATGGAAACCTGCTCTTGCCCTTCGCCTCGGGCACGATTGACTCCCGCGCCTATGTGGCACGCTTCAATTTCAAGGGCGAGGACCAACAGCGCGCACTGAGTGAATGTTCGGGAGGAATGCGCAACCGCGTACTGCTGGCCAAGATGTTGCGCGAACCCGCAAACCTGGTGATCCTGGACGAACCCACCAATGATTTGGACCTGGACACCCTCAGGGTCTTGGAAGAAGCGATTCAACACTACCCCGGTTCGATGATCATCGTGACCCACGATCGGTACTTCTTGAACCGCGTGGCTACCCATATCCTGTCCTTCGAAGGAGACGGCACGGTGGTCTTCCACCACGGAGACTACGAGTCCTACAAGGACTGGAAGCGCAACAAGGGCGAAGACATCGACAAGCGCTCGGGCCCCCACCGCCAGTTCACCCGTGGCTGAAACCCGAGCCGAAGAATTGCGCGCCAAAGCACCAGACCCAAGAGAAGTGCAACGTGCCCGGGCAATCGTGGCAGCATTCAACGCGCCCGACCCCGAGCAAGCTGCGGACCAGGAGCGCATCCTGCGCTTCTTGGACGACCATCAGGATGCCCTGCTGCGTACCTGCCTCCCAGGACACCTGACCGCATCCTGCCTGCTGCTCGACGCCTCGCGCGAGCGAGTCCTGCTGCACCACCACAGAAAGCTCGACCTCTGGCTGCAGTTCGGCGGCCATGCAGATGGAGAAGGAGATCTGGCCTCGGTTGCTCGCCGGGAGCTGCTCGAAGAAAGCGGCATCAACCCGTCCGAATTTGCCTCCGAGCCCTTCGATCTGGACATTCACCTGATCCCCGCCCACAAGAGCGAACCAGCCCACGAGCATCTGGACGTTCGCTATATGGCAACCGCCCCTCAGAAGGCCACATTCGTGCGCTCAGAAGAATCAAACTCCTTGGAATGGTTCACGGGACAGGAGGCCTCGGCCCTGGGTCTCGACCCATCTCTTGCTCGCATGATCGAATTCGCTCTGGGGTGAGACACCCCAGCCCTCAAAGGGGAAACCACTCCAGGGCATGGACCGCGCGCGCCACGCCGAACAAGAGCACCAGCCCAACAAGCAAGAAGTGCACCCCGCGCCGGGCAACAGGCAAGCGCTCGCCAGTCTTACCGCGCACGAAGACAACCCAGACAGAGAAGCCCAGCGCCCAGCCGGTGAACATGTCCCAGACCCAGTGCTGTTTGACAAGGAGCGTCGAAAAAGCGACCACCAGAGCCAAGGGAATCGCGATACGACCAACCGCCCGATCAAGGCTCCAGGCACAAAGAGCCGCAAGCAGGGAAAGGGACACGTGCAGGGAGGGCAGGCAGTTCGCCGGAGTGTCAACCCGATGGATCAAAGCCAGGAGCCAACTTGCAAATTCGGTGGTGTCCAGGTCTGTGGGCCGCAGGTCCATGTGCACCGGAAACAACACAAAGACCACAAAGCTCACCAGGCTCGTAAACGCAAAGGATGCGCAGATGCGACGAAATGCCGGCCTGGGGGAGGGCAACACCAAGGGCAGAGGCAAGAGCACATAGAGCAGGGCGTAGATGTATACCCAAGCCGGAATGAAGGGGATAGCGCGGTCAAGGGCAGTTTCAGCAGAGCCAGCAGACCAGCTGCCTGCGATGAGATTGATCGGGGAGTAGAGGCTGAGAAACAGCCCCACCAAAATAGACAAGAATATCCGCTCCTGACGCTCAGCCAGGGAGTTCAGGAAGTGTTGTAACTTGGCGAACAAGGGAGGAACAGGATCGGCAGATGCCCAGTCGAGCTAGCGAATCGGTCCGTCGTACTTGCAGGGATGATCGGCGGGAATCCCCATGCGCTTGTGGACTTCAGCGTGTTCGGCCTCCGTATGGGGCCGGGTGTCACGTCCCGGTCGATCGGAAAGCGAAACCCTCGCCAGGGACTTGATGCTTGCGCAGGCGTCCGGATGGGCGGGAATCAAGAGCCGAAAGGGGCCACCCCCGGTAGCAGTCAAGCGACCCTCGGGACCGGAATGCACAACGACTGCCTCTTGCAGATCGTCCAGAGGCAGGCTCACGTAGAAGGCGCCCTGTTCGGCTTCCAGCTCTGCCCAGGTCGCTGTGCTGGGCACCCCAGCATCGAGCAGAGCAGCAAACAAAAAACCCTGTCCCTCTCGCTCGGGAAAGTGCGCCTTCAAATCAGGAACCTGAAACCCTGGCGGCAAAGCCAAAATGTCCTCGATCGTAAAAGACTCGGACTTGCCCCCCGCAAGTCCATGCACCTGGATCATTGCGACAGCCGGGTCGCCCGCATCTGAAGGAATCATGGGCCCAGCATACGAGACCTGGGGCTCCGCTCGAAGGAACTCAGACACCCCCCTGGGAATCCAGCTCGCAGTCATGGCCATCATGTCCCTCGGGAGTGTCCGTGGCCTCATGATGGGGGCTGACTCATGAAACAGATCCGGCCCAGATATTTGAGATTGGCACAAGCGTCCCGATACCCGGGAATCAACAGGCGAAACGGACCACCGTCCTTGACCGTAAGGAACTCATCCACACCTGCGTACCAGAGAATGCCGTCGCCAGCCACCTCTTCAATGGGCAATGAAGCCACAAAGGTGCCGTCTTCGGACTCCAACTCGACCCAACGAGCGTTGTCCTTCAGGCCCGGCCCGTCAAACAGGGCACGAAAGAGCACGCCCCGGCCGGCGCGACCTGGTACGACCTCCCCCACCTCCGCAATCTGGGCAGCAGGGTCAAGGGCCGCCAGATCAGCCGCGGAGAAGGAAAAGGGTGCGCCCTCGATCAGACCTTCAACATTCAAAGTGGGAGCAGTCATACCGGGAGATCCTACTTGGTAGACAGGGAAGCGCGCATGCAACCGGCAAAAAACAACCGCGGAACGGCCCGAGTGGACCGTCCCGCGGTTAGAGAGGGATCAAGGAGAATTGAACCTAGACCGGATTGCGCGGAGAGGATTGCGCTTCACCCCGGGTATAGATCACAAAGAAGACGCCCAGAGCCACCAACCCTGCAAGCCCCTTCTGAGAGATGCTGTCGGCCATGGCTCCCACATTGGCGGTCATGCCAGTGGAGCCAGGGAAGAGCAGGTCGACGACCAGGAATGTGATGATGAGAGAGATACCAAGGCGAGTAATCGCAGTGGCCAGATTGCTGACCCGCGTAATTGTCTGTTGCATGATGTTGTTCGGTGTTGATGTTGCGTGAGGTTGATCTGGCGGCGAAT
>LWDU01032029.1_pt1 | contig 33308 bp, 23 predicted proteins | sample 727161 | NCBI WGS metagenome assembly LWDU01 (sample SAMN04566230, study PRJNA314399) | hydrothermal vent metagenome | isolation source: deep sea hydrothermal plume seawater | place: Mexico: Gulf of California, Guaymas Basin | collected 2004-07-11 | reverse complement strand
GATGTGCGGTTTGAGAATAAATTCAATAACCATAATCTAACACCTATCCCATACACTACTAATACATCAACTCATTGAACCAATACTATACCTTTGAAATAGGTGAAAAACGCACTGATTCAAGTAGTACGACTTGGGGCGCGTTCTGCTTCGAGCATTTTTTGAAATGAAGAACCCAAACCAGAAAAGACTCACTTGACATTTACAACCGGCGTACCTGGGATGATAATGTCCTCCGAAGTAATAACAACAACCACATCACATTCCTGACTACAAATATCAACTCCATTCTCAACCAACACCAAGGTCTCACCACCAGCCCAGATATCTGAATTCTCACCCAATTGCCTAATGAAACATCCTGTTGAATAGTGGGTGGAACAGATGAATAATTCATCCCCAACCAAAATTGTAATGTTGGTCACATCCCAACCGAAATCCTCATCCTCAAATGGTACCATTACAATATCAATTAATTCATCCGAAGTTCCATTTGATACTTCACCACTAGAATCTGTGGCTGAGAATGTGATATGGGACCAATCCCCACCATGATCACCTGCTAGGCAACCTGACAAGGAACTGAAAATCAAAATCAAACTGAACATCAGGGTTGTTAGCTTCATAACCACGCCTAGAAGAGCAAACTAATAATCTCAGTGCCGGACGTTTAGATACAAATCCGATGTTGGGATTCTAACCTTTCAAGACTGCGTAATACAGTATGAACAAGAGATTCCGAGCACATAATCCTCATTCTCTTGCTCCCCAACCGTCAATGGCTCCCTACAAGCGAAACAAACTTCTGTCCTAGTCTCATTCAACTGCGTATCAACAGCAACCCGTCTATCGAAGACGAAACACTCTCCATCCCAATAGTCACCACCTGCGTGCTCAAAATATCCAAGAATTCCACCTTCTAATTGGCGCACATCTTTGAAGCCCTCTTCCAACATGACAACACTGGCCTTTTCACAACGGACTCCGCCTGTGCAAAACATCACGACTGGCTTTTCCTTGTCTAAATTGCAATCTTTTACCGCTTGAGGGAATGCTCGGAAAGATTGGATATTAAAATCAACAGCATCTTCAAAAGTACCCAAGCGGATTTCGTAATCATTCCTAGCATCAAGAATTGTGATGTCTTTGCCTTCATCCAGCCATTGCTTGAATTCGGCTGGAGTAATATTATCGCCGGTAAATTCCGCTGGCTTGACTTGCTCAACTCCCATGCTAATGATTTCTTTCTTCAAGCGGACATTCATTTTCCTGAATGCACTATCTGAACTGTAGGAAACTTTCTGAGCCATGCCAGCAAAGCGCTCATCCTTTTCGATATATTCTGTGAAGCCATCGATTGCCTCTAGACTGCCCGATAGAAAGAAGTTGATTCCTTCTGTACTTAGTAGAATTGTCCCTAGTAAGCCGAGTTCCTGACAGATATCCTTGAAGGGTTGACGCAGGGCATCCCTATCGGGCAAATCTACAAATCTGTAGCCGGCGGTATTGACATACTGCTTCGCCATCAAGGTGGGCGAAACTGCTCTCATTCTTCAATGCTCAGGAGAGCGCAAAGAAAGATTCAGCCGCGTTATTACACAATATGATCAGGTGGTCTCCCGCAACACCAAAGGCGAAGGTACCTAGTGCACATGACCAGATGGCCAAACGTAGGAACCAAGCACGAGGCAAGGGTTTCCTGCGGTCGCTCTCTGCTTCTTCGAAGAACATGATAACTCCAATTCGAAGATAGTAGAACAATGAGATGGCGCTATTGATGAAGACCGCCAATGCCAACCACCAAACCCAATGTAGGTCCCAAAATGCTGTTATTCCTCCACTGGACATCAGTGAACCTGCATCGCCGGCTGCTACGTTGACTATCCCAGCGATTAGCATGAATTTGCTCATGAATCCAGCCAGTGGTGGTACACCTGCCAATGCCATCATGAAGATGAACATCGAGGCTGCAATGACTGGGTCTCTCCTTGCCAATCCAGATAGAGAGCCACTGCGACTTGCTCCACCATCTAATTCTAACAGTGCCAATACGAGGAAAGCACCGAGTTTGAAGGTGACTAATACCACGAGGTGGAACATGATGGCAGTGACTACCCAAGTAGCCGCTTCTTCTGGAGCGCTGATATGTCCCCATCTCCAAGCGCCAACTGCAGTTAATGCAGCCATCATATAGCCAGCATGAGCAACTGAGGAATAGGCCAACATACGCTTTGGATTATCAGAGCCCAAGGCCGCGAGATTACCCCATGTCATGGTGATGACGGAAAGAGTAGCCAAGCAAATCAGCCATGCAGCTGAGCCATCGCCTTCAGGAAGTGATATCAAAAGTAGAACACGCATCAAGCCAATGAATCCCATCGCCTTCGATGCCGTGGCAAGAACCCCAGCAATAGGTGAAGAGGCCCCCGAATAGGCATCAGGAGCAGCAAAGTGGAATGGAACAGCACTAACCTTGAAGCCGAATCCAACCAACATCATTCCCAGCGCAATATATGCTAAAGAATCAGCATTCTCAAAAGCCCTATCCAATCCCTGGATGACGATAACACCGCTATCTGCTGAGAAGACATGGGAAGAAATCTGTAAGTTTCCGTGCCAGATGTAGAGTAGCGACATGCCGTAAAGTCCGATTGCCGAGGCAGTAGCACCGACGATGAAGTACTTGACACCGCCTTCAGTACCAGCCTTACTCTCTTTGTGGAAGGCGACTAAGACATAAATTGCAAGACTTGCTAATTCAAGTCCTAGGAAGAGCATGAATAAATCTTGAGCCAATGCAACGATTGCCATTCCCAAACCTGACATCAGCAATAAGATGTGGAAGTCTACTTGACGACGATTATTAATCAGCGCCTTGACTGAAAGATTCTTGCTCGGCTTACTAGCGGGCATTCTCGAAACTGTTGCTACAGCAGCCAACATCAAGGCGCCAAAAAATAGAATCTCAAAGACTCTAGCAAAACCATCAACCTTTAGCAATACTATCATTTCAGTTGATTCTCCCGAATATAGAATCCAACGCGTAGCATTTCCCATCAGGCTTGCAAGAGCAAGAATAGTCGCTATCAGCAAGGTTGCAATAGAGATTATCGCAGGTATACGAGGGTCAGAAGTTGTCTTGAAGCGCTGTCCTCCAAAGAACCACGGAATACGAATCTTTGTCAGCGGTAGGCGAATCATCGCCTTACCAAGATTTGGCACAACGATAAGAGCGATGATTCCCATCAACATGACGAATTCTGGCATCAAAGCACTCAAAGTTTGACTGTCGCTGAATAATTGCTGCCAAACCGCTTGGCTTCCTTCATCCACATGGCTTGTCATCTCAGGCACCTCCTGCTACAAGATTGAGTAATCCACCCATATTGAAGTAGAAGTGGGCGTTTGCATAGGCCGACATCATATCCCAAATAATCCATGGAAGAACTCCGAATAAGACGATTAGAAGAGCCATCAACAGATTGCCAATATTCTCCCAAGGTGAGAGATCTCTTGCATCTTCTGCTGCCATGCCTTCTGGTAAGACGACATCTCCAGAGCCTTCGAAGATAGTGCGCTGCATCGACCAGAGGTAGTATCCAGCGGTTATTACTAGAACAAGTGCTGGGAGCAATACCCACCAACCAAAGGTCATCCAAACTGCAACGAGGACTGTTATCTCAGCAACGAATCCTGCTAGTAATGGTAGGCCAAGGCTGGCCATCCATGAGAACATCATGTAGCCTCCTAAGAATGGACTGGCCTTTGCTAAGCCGCGAGTAGAACCAATCTCCAAGGTATGGTAATGATGCTTGAAAGAACCACAGACCGAGAATAGCATCGGCGAAATAATTCCATGAGCAAACATCATGAAGATAGCACCAGCAAAGCCGAGAGGTTGCATACTTGCAATTCCTAATATTACGATCCCCATGTGTGAAACCGATGAATAAGCGACCATCCGTTTCAGATTAGTCTGACCTAGACAAACTATTGAGCCGTAAACTAAACTGATCATCCCAATAGCCAACAGTAGATATTGATACTCTGCAAGGGCATGTGGGAACAAGGTTAGAGGTAGGCGGAACATTCCGTAAGCACCCATCTTCAGCATGACACCAGCCAGCACCATCGAGCCACTTGTCGGAGCCTGAACGTGGGCATCAGGAAGCCAAGTATGGAATGGAACTGCTGGCAGTTTTACCAAGAATCCAAGCATCAACATCAGGAACAGAGCATTCTGCATACTCTCACCCAACCAAACAGAGCCATCATTGGCGGCCATTTGTGCATTATTTGTCATATCTATCATGCTGAAAGTTCTACCAGTTAGGACTCCTCTATCGATGAGATATTGACTTGGGTCTTGAAGGAAGTAAAGGGTGACGATACCCAAGAGCATGATAACTGAGGCAGTAAAAGTGTAGAGGAAGAATTTCTGGGCCGCATAGCGTCTATCTTTTCCTCCCCACTTTAAGATAAGGAAGAACATTGGAATCAATGTTAATTCCCAAAAGACGTAGAACATGAACAAGTCAAGTGCTACGAAGACACCGATTAGAGCACCCTCCATCAATAATAACAGTGGGTGGTGGTACCAGCCTGAGTTTTCTTCCCAAGTGGTAATCATAGTTATGGGGATAATCAGAGTAGTCAACCATAGCATCGGGAAGGAAAGGCCATCAAGACCAACATGCCAAGAAATTCCGAGGCTGTTTATCCAAGTGTACTCATGATTCATGTTATATTCATTGATTTTCAGAGTAGTCCAATCTATGGATCCCAACCAACCGAAGAATAAGGCGCTGCTAATAGCCAAGATGAAAAGGGAGAATCCAAGACTTGCTGCCTTTACTGGGAAGGCCATATTTTCTTTCATACCACGCGGTTGTTGACTTGCCAAGGCAAGGAGAATGATTGATGCGAGTATCGGGAAAGCTACCATTGGAATGGTTATCCAATCGATTTCTCCAACTGCTTCCTCAAAGAATAATGGGAAGGATAGTAGTAAGGCACCTGCTCCAACGACAAGAGTTGCAACAATGCTGAACTCTCGTTCAAATATTGCCTTTTTAGAACTGTTTTCGGACATTCAAGCCACCCCCCAGATGAGTAAGAATAGTGCTAATGTCCCAAGTGCTGCCATCATGATATAATCACGGGCGCTACCAGTTGTTAGGCTGCGAATATTGCGGCTTGCTTCTTGACTTCCTGTCTCGATGCCCTTGATGACTCCGTCGATTATTCTACGGTCGAACCAGGCGGCTGCATAAGAAAATGGAACCACAATCTTGAGCATTAGTGAATCATACCATTGATCGAAGTAGAGGCGATTCCTAAGGGCTGTGCTGAGGCCTGATTCTGCCCAAATGCTATTGTCAAACTTATAGGTGGAGTGAATTCTTCCACTCAGAGTAATAATCCAGGCGATTGACCAGTGGGCTTTCTGTCCCTTAGCCAACTTGCCCCCATAGAGAGACATTGCATAGAATGGTCCAATTACCATCGAAAGCAAAATTGTCGTCCAAGTGATAATCAGAATAAATGGATCCATTTGTCCATCAGAGCCCAAAGCAAGGAATGCATGGGTTATCTCGTGCCATAGGTGACTTGGAGCATGAGAGAGACTGAGGTGAGTTGAATTTTCTCCCAACCAGCCTGCGAAATTAAGGCCTGCAAAGAGGATGCCTCCAAGTGTCATAAAAGTTAGAGTAACTAGGGGGATTGGGATGAATGGAGTTGTCTCTTCTACATTAGCAGCAACTTCGGTCTTTGGCTTGCCTGCAAAAGTCATGAACCACATCCTACTCATGTAGAAGCCAGTCATTCCCGCAGTTAGTAATACCAAGATTGCTGGAATAATGAATAAGCCACCGCCATCATACATGACTGCCTTCCATGCTGAGCCGACGATGCCTTCCTTAGACCAGAAACCGCCAATCAGTGGGATACCGATAATCGAGGCTGAACCTGCGGCCATTGCAATGGCTGTGATTGGCATACGAGATGCTAAGCCTCCCATATTGTCCATGTCTTGAGCATCGAAATGGTGGTCATCATCTTCATCGTGTCCATCCTCGCTTTGTTCTAAATGATGGTGAGCATGGTGCATTTCGTGGATGACACTTCCACTGGCCATGAATAGCATTCCCTTGGCCATGGCGTGATTGAAGAGATGGAACATCGAAGCACCAAAAGCAAAGAATGCCAATTCATCATGGCCGTTATTGACGAACCAAAGTGCGGCGCCGAGTCCAGTAAAGATGTAGGCTAATTGGCTCATCGTCGAATATGCCAATACCTTCTTGATGTCTTTTTGAACGAAGGCTATCGCTGCCGCCATGAAGGCGGTTATTCCTCCAATCATCGCGATTAGTAAGGCGACATCCCCTAATTCTCCCGCCATTGCAGGGGCTGCAAAGAATGGGAACATACGAGCCACCAAGTAGAGACCGGCATTGACCATTGTTGCGGCGTGAATAAGAGCCGATACAGGGGTAGGTCCCTCCATCGCATCTGGAAGCCAAACGTGCAAGGGGAATTGTGCCGACTTTCCAACTGCTCCAATGAACATTAGGAGGAGCATTGCCTTGATTAGACCTGCATCTGCGGCGCCAATATTGGCTGCATTAAAGACCACTGCAAAATCCCAAGAGCCGAATTCAGCATGCATGATTAGAAGACCGACAAAGAGGAAAATATCTCCAACTCTCGTAGTTAAGAATGCCTTCTTTGCTGCATAGGATGCGCTTGGCCTCTCATAATAGAAGCCGATTAAGAGGTAGGAACAAAGACCCATTATTTCCCAGAATATGAATAACCAAAGGAAATTATCAGCCAAAACCATTCCGAACATTCCAGCACAAAACAGAACGAATTCACCATAAAATCTGTGATTTCGGTTTTCATTAACTTCATCGGTATTCATGTAGCCCAACGAGAATATACAGATTAGTAAACAAAGGAAAGAAGCGACGAAGAGGAGCATAACTGAAACATGGTCCAGTTGCATTCCGAAGCCAAGTTCCTGTACTTTCATGTCACCATGTTCAGTGAATAATTGGTAAGAAACCCAATTTCCAACATCAGTGACAACATCATCACCATTACCTTCAGAGAAGGCTGATACATGGCCTACGATTAGCCAAAGAGAAAGAAGGAAAACGATAGCCATAACTGCTGTTGCGATGGTTCCTCCTTCCTTCCAGAAGCCCTTCCATTTTGCATTACCATTGAATAATTGCCCTAAAAATAGGATGACCGGCATTGCCAAAATAGGCAATACGGGAATAAGAATTGCTAGTTCACTTGCTTCCATCATAACCACCTCAGTGTTTGAGTAACTTGACCTCATCTAGTGAAATCGTCTCATGCTGCGAGTACATCGCAAGGAAAATGGCCAAACCAATGGCTACTTCTGCTGCCGCGATGGCGATTGCGAAGGCTGTGTATACCCAACCGGTAGCATCTCCATGTTGAGCTGCTCCAGCGATGAAGTTCAGGTTAACTGCATTAAGAATTAACTCGATTGACATCAATACAATGATTGCATTCTTTCGAGTGAAGGCACCCCAAAGTCCGATACAGAAAAGGAAGACTCCTAGTCCAGCAACCCATGATGGATCTATCATCAGGCCTCACCTCCTTCTTCTAATTCCCACAGGAGATTGACCTTGCGCTCATCTCTAACCAAGTATGCCGCACCAACCATGGCCATTGCCAATAATGCACCAAGCACCAACAAACCAATGGCCCAATCGACAAGAATCATTTCTGCCATACTCTCAGTAGTAGGGACGCTTGCATCTCCATCCCAAACACTACTGCCGGAAATAGCCTGCAATAATACGACGCCGAGAAATACAATCCCCAAACGGGTTAGGATACTGAGTAACTTCATTCGAAATCCTCCTCCAAGATTTGTCTCCTAGTCAGCATTATCCCGAATAGAACAACCAACATAACGCTAGCCAAGTAGACAAGAATCTGAACTACAGCGAGGAATTCTGCCTCCATCAAGATAAATATTCCACCAACTGCCATGAAACAGAAAATCAGGTACATCATTGAGTGGGCTACTCTTTGGGCATGGACTAGACCGAGTGCACCAAAAATTGCAATTCCAGCCAATATGAAAAATGCTCCCATTTCAGCATATGAAGATGCACTCTCCATTCTCAGGCCTCCGCTTTCTTTGCTGCTCTAGCGGCTGCCTTCTCGCGCTTTTCTTTCTCGCGCTTTGCTCTATGTGCTAATTCTGCGTCAACTGCTTCTTGGTGTTCATTGACCAAAACGCGAGTTCGACTTGCATCAAACCAGAGGTCTTGGCGTGTAAATCCTGACATACCATCATATTCATTGGTCATGAAGAAAGATGTGAATTTGCAGGCTTCCATGCATAAACCACAGAACATACAGCGCCCCATGTCGATTCGGCCACTGACAATTTGATCATCTGCGACAAGTAAATTAGATTGCTCCATGACTTCCTCTATTCCTGAATCATTCCAGCGCACAGTGGCGCTGTCTCCAGTCAAATCGATGACTTCAGCAAAACGGAATTCGTCAACAGGTGCATCATGGGCTGTTATCGGGTCTCGCTCTGAATGCTCATCGACAATTCCTTCGATTTCAACTGCTGCATAACCTCCGACTTCCAATTCTCCACCATAACCAGAGTTCTCTCCTTCTGCTCCATCGAGAACATCTACTCGTAATTCAGTAGTCATGTGAAGACAGTCGTTTGGACATATCTTAACGCATAATTTACAGGCGGTGCAAGTCTCCCAAATTACTCCAATTCTACCATTATAATTACCAGGAACGAAGAGCCAAGGCTCCATGTCCTCAAGTCTTTCATAAGGATACATGATAGTTACAGGGCGCCAAATGCTTGGCACCAAGGTTGAGGATTCGCGGTCAGCGCTATATTCCTGCTTGCCGACCTTATTCATTTTTGAACCCTTTACTCGATTCATACTCTCTGCATCGAGCATTATTGCCTTCTTGTTGTGATAACCATTAGAAAATATCTTTCCAATAATTGGGAAGGTTCTCAATGCAGTTTTCAAAGTCATCCAAAATGGCTTGATGAAGAGGTTCCTGAAATTGGGCTTTGCGTGTTTGTGCATTGGCATATTCTCACTCTCCTGCTTTGTGCGTTCCCGCTGGTTCTAATGTCTGGGCATGGAATGGACGTTCGACCATCTCTCCTGGCTCCTCATCCAATGAATAAAGAACGAATAATACTGAAAAGATGAAGGTGACAATAATTGGAACAACCAAGAATAATCCTATTCCACCATCCCATGCGAAACCACCTCGGTCATTGAAGCGCAAATTTTCGGCATCGAATAAGTAGAGGCGCATGACCACAGTGATGACCAACTGAACGATTGACAATGGCAATAAGTATCTCCATCCAAATTCGAGAATCTGGTCAGTTCGAATACGAGGTAATGCAGCCCTTAGCCATGCAAAGATAACGAAGACAGCCCAGGCTTTGAGCAGAGTCCAAATGATTCCGGGTATAAGCAGATAACCTGTGCCAAGAATTGGAATGGAGCCGATAACGCCTTGGAATGGAGCATGCCAGCCGCCAAGGAAGAAGTGGGTGAATAGGAAACAGGCTGCATAAGTACGCATATATTCCGCAGAGAACATCAATCCCCAGCGCATTCCACCGTATTCTGTCCACCATCCTTCGACCAATTCTGCTTCTGCCTCAGGCATATCGAAAGGAATGCGCTCTACTTCTGCTACCATCGCTATCAGGAAAATGGCTGCACCAAGTGGCATTAAGAAGAGGTTCCATGAACCCGCATAATGCTGGTTCTCAACTAATTCTACAAGATTGAATGTGCCACTCAAAATACAAGCGCTGAGTACTGCGATTAACATGGGTATCTCGTAGGCTGTCAACTGAGCCGCAGAGCGAATTCCCCCCAGTAATGTGTATTTGTTATTGGAAGACCAACCTGCAAAGAATACGCCTAGAGGGGCTATTCCGAAAATTGCCATCATGAAAAGAACGCTCATCTTTGGATTGATGGCATAGAAGTTTTCCGAAAACGGAATGAATCCGAGGATGACAACTGTTGAAGAGATGATTAGGAATGGTGCGATTTCGTAAATCCACTTATCCGCCTTACGTGGAACCATGTGCTCTTTGGTCATGAATTTCATTCCATCAGCCAGATTTTGGAAAAATCCAGGGAATAAGAACCAGACTCCATGCCATGAGCGGTTGTTTACTCTGTCAACAGTTGGGTGTTTTGGGTCGCGGTTACCTGCAACTCGATTCAAGAATCCATTGAGGGCGCCGATTGGACGACCAAGTCCGTATGGTACTTTATTCCACCATGCTCCGGCAGTTACTCCGCTTTCACCAACCCAAAGAGAGCGCATTGCGGTTATTGCTCCACGCCTGTCCATCAGGCGGCCAAGGATTTTTCTCTCCATCCAAAGGATAACGAACATGGTATTCATGATTCCAGCAAAGATTAGAGTACAGAGAATCATCTTCTCCATGAAGAATCCCAAGTATTCTGCTTGCTCGGGCCATGGAGTTAATCCCATCATTTCATTTGCCAAGAAAAGGGAGCCTTCATGCACCCAGTCATTGATTCTTAACCAGTCGCCCATCTATCTCACCTCACCTATCTGTCTCCCCAATACAGGGGTCAAAACTGCCCATGATGGCAGGGATATCGGCTATTTTGTAGCCAATCATTGTTTCAGCAACGAATGGAATTGTAATGAACATCGGCGAGCGGATACTGACTCTGTAAGGGTACTTTCCGCGTCCTTCTCCTCCTCCTTGCAAGTAGAACATCGATTCTCCACGGCTGTCCTCAAAGTGGTGGTGCCCAGTTGCACCCTCAGGTGCTCGAATTGGAACCTTTGTCAAGATTTTTTCATCTCCTGATTGGTAATGGCTTTCTGCTCCGCCTGGAATTTTATCAAGAGCATCCAAAACCATGCGGCAAGACTCTTCCATTTCGGTCATTCTGACTCGGTAGCGGTCATAACAATCCGCACCTTTCACTGAACCAGGTTTCTCAACAGATGAAGTCCAATCAACTTCATCGTAAACTGAATAGGGGTGGGCCCAGCGTACATCGTAATTGACACCAGCAGCTCGAACATTTGGTCCAGTTACACCTGCATTGACCATGTCTTCGGCTCTCGCATAGCCAACACCTTGAGTTCTGACAAGGAAAATTGTAGATTCGTCAAGAAGCATTTCGTATTCTTTCATTCTCTCTTTGAACATCTCTATCTTTACACGGGCTCTTTGAGCAAAGCCAAGTGGCAAATCGCGCTTTACTCCACCTGGGCGTGGGAAATTGTAGTGCATTCTGCTTCCACCTAATTCTTGCATTAGGTCAAGGAACATCTCACGGTCTCTTAGGCACCAAACGAATACCGTCAAGTTTCCAACATCGGGAGTATAAGCACCAAGCCACATCAAGTGAGAAGCGACTCTCTGTAATTCAACCGCAATTAAGCGGATATATTCAGCGCGCTCTGGAACATCAACCTCAAGCAAATCTTCTACTGCATAACAGTAAGAATGGGCCCAGGTCATGGCACTTGCATAGCATAAGCGATCGCAATATGGGATGATTTGAGTGAAGTCTCTGCTTTCGCATATTTTCTCAACTCCACGGTGAATGTAACCTAATTCTGGTTCAGTGTCAACTACTGTCTCCCCATCAATTTTCACGCGAAGTGTCCACAAGCCGTGTGTCATTGGGTGTTGAGGGCCCATTGTAATCCACATTTGTGCCATTTACTTCACCAACCCCGAGTCAACTGGCTTTCTTCCGAAGCCTTGTGCATCATCATACATTTCGTTATAACCATCGTAGCGTAGTCTGTGCTGTTTCTGGAGTGGATGGAATCCGATAGGGGAATCGTGGGGGTTTAGGACTCTCATCATATCTTCATGGCCTTTGAAGTCGATACCAACTAAGTCCCAAGTCTCCTTCTCATTCCAATCAGCACCTTTCCAAATCATTTGGATGCTATCGATGCTTGGAGCATCTCCTTTTGCCAATGGAATGAATACTTCAACCTCAAGTGGGATATCATGGCCAGTCAAATCTGCCGCTTTGTACTCAAGACACTGACCGGGTAATTGGTCCACAACTGGCATTCGCATGAAGTGGTAGGCTACTTCCCAACCGCGGTCGTCATCCCCATCTGGGAAGTGGGTGCCAGTAATCATAGAACAGTAGTTGATTCCAAGGTCGAAGCGAAGAAACTTGGCTAGTCCAAGCCAGTGTCGAGGGGTGCTTGTTATTCTCAAAAAGTGGAAGTGCTTTCCAGAAGTCCTCTCTACACTTGTCGCCTCGATGCCTGAACCATCAAAGCGGCCATTAATTGCAGAAACTGCAGCATCAACTGCAGCATGATTTTGTTCTGAAGAGAGAGACATTCCCATTTCAGTCCTCTCCAACGATTATTGGTGCCTCACTCGGGCGTTCCTTGCTTGGTACAGCACCGATGCGGATTATTTTTTCACGTAATTTTCCGAATCCGTCTATCAATGCTTCAGGGCGTGGTGGGCAGCCTGGGATGTAGACGTCGACTGGGATTACGGTATCAACACCTTCCAAGATATTGTATGATTGGAAATATGGCCCTCCTGAAATTGCACATTCTCCCATTGCTATGCACCACTTTGGTTCAGGCATTTGTTCCCACAAGCGAACGATTGGGTCGGCGAATTTCTTAGAGATCGGTCCGTTTACGAGCATCACATCACACTGACGAGGGCTTGAGCGGAAAATGACACCAAATCTCTCGGCATCGAAACGTGGACCACCTGCTGCTGCCATCTCAAGAGCACAACATTTGATTCCTAAATGGAGCGGAAATAGAGATTTCCTTTGAGCCCAATTAAAGAATCTCCCCCCAAGAGTTCCAATGAATTGTTTCATCTTGGTTGCCTTCAGTGCTTCATCGGTAACATCGCCGACCATGTCAACCAATGTGCGGCTGTTGAATACGGAATAATTCTCTCCTTCAGACATCATATCCACCTCAGATGTAAATCCTGCCTCGCTTCCTAAAGACGTGCCAAACGCCCAATATCATCAGGCTCAAGAATGCTGAAAGTGCAAGTAAGCCTTTCTTTGCAATGCTGCCATCAAGATCGGCATCGGTCTGAGCGCCAGAACTCAAAAAGCCGCCCAAAGCCATGAACATAAATGCAACATCAAACACTAGGAAAATAATGGCATACCAATAATATTGGAAGTGGAATTGAATCATCGCATCCCCAACTGGCTCGCTTCCACATTCATATGTTGAAAGACGGCGAGGGTAGAGAGTATGGTCTGTCTCATATCCTTCCAAAAAATAAGAACGTGTGATGTTAGGATTGGAGGCATCAGTCACCGGTCTGAGGAAGCGAGTCATGATGAAAGACATCAATGGAAAGCCGATTCCAATGAGAGTCATCAGCGCTACAGCAAGATAAGCGTCTGGAACTGAGTCTGCCGATGCCAATTAATCACCTAGAGTGTGTTTACGCTCTCTAAGTTGGCCCAACCGAAGGACGGACATAAGCATAACCGTTGCCCCCCTACGGGGGGCCTCAACCATTCACTGCTTCTTTCTGCCATTAAGCAACATTGCTGCACCTAACATCGAGATGATGCCGAGGGCTGCAGTGAACCCTGGCAAGCCCTCAAATATGCCGACATCTTCAGGCTCTCCATTGATTGTAAACTCCATATTCTTTCTACCTACTAAGCCGCTTTCAGACGGTTCTGCGGAGAAAGTGAACTCGAAAGTATCCGATACTTCAGAGGAATGTGGAGGCTTCACATCAACCTCTATTGTCACTGACTCTCCGACGTCGAGGATGCAGAGCAATTCTTCATCATCTGTTACTTCACAGACCTTGGAATCTTGTTGACTGATACTAATGACCCAACCACGAAGAGCCTCACTGGTGAAAACTCGCATCTCAAATTCAGTATTTCCTTGGTTGCTCAATTGGATTTCAAAACTTGTTGAGGTAGAATAATCGGTATCGACTTCAGTATCTCCGGTGTGAGTCATGCCGATTTTCTTGATGGTATTTACCGAAACTGAAATTGTCAATTCTTCCATTTCTATCATGTTGTTTTGGCTTGCTGCCTGGAAAGTGATAATGCCTGTTCTGCCATTTTCTGAATTACTCGAAATGGTAACCTCGATGTAAAGAAGAACTTTGTAAAGAGCAGGTTCATGACTATCGACAAGTCCGTTATCGAAAATATATTGCCATGCTTTATCTTCAGTGCAATTAGCATCACATAATGGGCTTTCTTCAAACACCACAACTACACCATTTACATCTATCTCAAATTCTCCTGAACTTAGGTTATTGATTGCATATCCTTTTGATACAGGCATTCCATCTTCGATTGGCAAACCATTCGAATCAGTTAATTTGATACTGCCCATGCCCTCAAGTCCTGTTGCAGAAATATAGGCGATATCGCTCAAATCACCGACATTAAACAGCCATATTGGAATGGTATCTGTACCACCCGGTGCTAGGGAGATTGAGCCCCCATTTTGAGCATCCCATTCCGCATCGATTTCTGCATCCATCAAAAATATCCTATTGGAAAGTATGGCTCTAAAAGCCATTTCTGCCTGATTATCAGGGACACCATCACCATCGTCATCTGCAGTGTTGGAATCACCAATATTTGTCACTCTGACTGTCAAGCGGGTATTCGCTAATTCTTCTTCACCCTCGATCTTGACTACGAGAATTGCATTTCGCGTTTCTTTTGCTGGTACGATGATTTCAGTGACTGGAGTTTCGCCACCATCTTCCCACAAGAAATGGGTATTCCATCCGGGATTAGAAGTTTGGCTGATGACTGAAAGCCTGAATCTGTCCTGTGTGTTTCCTGTATTTTCAACTTCGAATGGGAAGTACACCTCTTCATTGCCCTTGCCTGTTTGATCGTCGGCAGAAGTAGTAACAAACATTCCATGCACCGCTGCAACACTGATTGAAGCATTAGTTGAGTCGTAGGCGGCTCCTCCAGAAGATGATGAAACTGATATTGGGATTGTGATTACTTCATCAGCGAGTGCATCAAATGGTACAGTTATCGCCAATACTGCTTCATTTTGTTTTGCTGAACCATGCTTACTACCGACGGTCAAAACAGTAGTTCCAATTCCCCCGCTGATAGTCGCACCATCAAGGCTGCCCATCCAACCATTTGGAAGAGTGACTGTAATTCGCATTGATTCCTCACCATTTCCTTGATTGGTCACCATAATCGTAGTGCTATCATTACCACCAGGGATGACATTCGTCATCATTGACTTAGAGAGGCTAACCGCTGCACCATGAGATTGACCCACTCGAACTGTCAAGTCTGAGCTACATTTGACTGGGCCATTTCCATCTTTTCCTTCGATAATGAGAATAACCTCTGAGCCTGAACTGACCGAATCATCGGGAGAGACATCGATGTCAAATGACTTCGTATCATCTTCAGTATTGTATGGCAAAGTTCCAGAAGATGTACCATCGAATTCAACCCAGTTAGCCTTTGAGCCACTTACTCGCGCTTGGAGCGACCATTGGGTGTTTCCGGTATTGGTAAATGTAATCGTTGTTGACTTAGTTTCATCGGGGTCAATAACCAATAAATCCGAAGTTAATTCTGAATCACATTCGTGTAATTCAGGAATTTCAAGGTTGACAGGTAGGTCATCAGTGGAATTGGCTTGTGGGTCATTGGTAACCGATGCATGTACGTTCCAACATTGCTTTTTTGCTTGTTGGCCATCAGGAACATCTACTTCCAAATCTACCCATTCTGAAGAGTCATTGTCTATGCTGAGAGAAGTTTCTGAAAGGGTTGCAGTCAATTCCAGTGGGTCGCATCCCGGTGCATCATCGTCCTCAACTTCCAAAGAAATTGTGGCATTCGTTCTGCCCTTATTCGTGACTTCAATCTGCCATATTACTAAGTTCTCGCCTTCCCAATCGCGGTTTGGTTCAGCGGTTTCAAGTTCTACTGCCCATAGTTCATTTGATCCATCTCCATCCACACTTGTGGTCACAGTGATGTTCTCTTGAGCGGTTGCACCTGGTGTGTCTGGTGGAGTTACTTGTTCATTTGCGATGGCAGTGACTGTTGTTTCGCATGGGTCCTCCCCAGCGCCTTCAGTTACATTTACTCTCAAAGTTGTAGTTTCACTGGCGCCCGAATCTATTATTCCAGTAATTTGGTCTACTTGACTTGAAAATCCATTGCAGTCATCCCCTTGAGCCTGAGAAAGTTGTACTGTAACTGGGTTGCTCCCTGTATTCCGAATTGATATCGTGTATTCTGCAGTTTCTCCTTTTGGCACCTCTTGGGACATCGGGTTGGAACTTATCACAATCGAAGCATCGCGACCAGAAACTGCTGCTGCCGGTACACTGGCTGCAAGCATTGAGGTTAGCAACAATAAGACGAGGAGGGTTGATTTCCTTCCTTGAAAACGATTCTGCATGTTTGTCGGACGAGCCGGACCATAATCAACCCAACGCCCCTATGATGCCGTAGGCATCAATGAATTATCCTTTCACAAAACCGCTAACTGGGCTTTGACAACCTCGGCATTTTTGTAAATTTTCAACTCCACAACCATGCTCCTTTGAGTGGTATCTTGCGCCACATCCTGGGCATGCTAATGCCGGCTCTGAAGAGATGTCCTTCATACAAGACCAGCACTGAACTGCCACCGCAGAAACGGATTCTGTATTTGCAGAAAAAGCCTCAGCGGCTGGCGCTGCAACGGGCGCTACCACAGGTACAAAAGCAGGTGATTCAATTTGTTTTGGGATTGAAGTTAAATTAGCCGCAGTAGGTTTGCGTTGAGTTATAATAAATGCTATTAATATCAATCCAATTATGATGACGACGAAACTCGACCAAATGACTACCGATGAACCACTCGCTGTTGAATCGGTTATGACCTCTCCTTCTGCAGTCAACTCAATTCCATGCTCATTTCCATCCACAGCATCTGCCTCTGAAAGACTGAGAATAACCATCTCAGTTCCTGGTTTGTTTGCAATAATTCGCAACCTGATTGTCTGGGCCTGTCCGGGTTCGATTTGAATCAGGTTTGAACCATCAAAATTGATTGACCAGCCATCGGGCCTTTCTCCAATCTGGAGACGATGGCTCAACGCAATGTTTCCATCATTCCAAAGTTGAACTTCGATTGTTGCTTCTTCACCGGTTTCCAAAGTTGGAGTTTTGACATCTGACCAAGATATTCTGCGGATTTCTTCAACATACATTGAGATTGTACTTTCACGACTGATGCCATCGCCATTCAATGTGAGCACTAATTTTGGCTGACTACCTGGTGTTAAATCCGAAGTCAAAAACACTGAACAAGTGATTTCAGTTACTTCATCTGCTTCCAATGTCCCAGGGTTTGTACAGTCGCTGATTACTCCTTGGTCGGCACTGATGGAGACTGTTGGTTGCCAACTCCCCTCACCTTCGTTGATTAGATACCAAGTGAAATTGAATTCCTTACCAAGAGGGTGGCTTCCGGGGCCTAGTGGATGCTCCCAAGTTTTCCCATCTATCTCGATATTTGCAAATTGCAATGTTGGCTCTGCTAAGGCGAGAACATCAAGTTCCCCCTCCCAAGTGAAACGGTTTGAAATCCCCGTTAAATGAAGTTTGAAAACTCCACCAACAGCATTACCATTTCCTTCGATTGAAACCAACCAATTTTCTGATTGTCCCGGTGAAACTTGCATAGTTTGCATTGCAGAGCTCAGGGACCAACCCCCAGGTAACTCAGCAGTTGGAAAAAGAGAAAGAAGACTATTTCCACTATTGAAAACAGTAAATTGAAGGTTCAATGATGAATCAGGACGCAATGTTCCAAGTGTACTCTCAAGAGTGATAGAGGCATTCTCCACTGTCTCCACAACAAGGTCGATTGAAAGATTCCACATTCGACTATTATTTGATTGGGAAATCGCTAAGATATCCAATTGTAATTGTGAGCCGGCAGCAACCATCGCGGTTGGTGGAATGATAGTTATTCCAATCTCACGCACATTGTTTTTGGGAATGGCTCCGGTTGAACCAGAAGGTGCACCTGGACGGCTCCCTAAATCGTCAAAACCGGCTTGCCAACCACTTGGAGGTTGAATGAATAAATTCCACCCTTGAGCAGAATTTCCTTGGTTTTCCACCCCAATGATGAGTGGAGTTGGCTGTTCTGGAGATACTGCAATGGATTGAGAATCTAAATTGAATACAAGGTCAGGAATTTCTAGAACTTCGAGTGTTAAATCGAAAGGATAAGTGATTCCATTATCAACATCAATACCTAATAATGGCAAGATGTAGGTGCCGGGGTCTGGTGGGGAAGGATGTACCAATGTGATGTTGACACTTGCCGAACCCTTACCTTCAAGGGAGAAATTAGAACCGCTGCTTCCAATGAACCACTCACTAAAATCCGCGCCATCAGATTGGCGATAAACAGTATCCGTGGTCAAAGAGGCATTTGTTTCCAGCAAAGCAGTATTGGTCAAGTCAACCTGCCATGTGCTTACACTATGGGTCGGATCCTCAACAATGACGGTCGACATCGCTGATTCTACTTTCACACCTGGCGCAGTCACTTCAATTATCGTCGTGATGTGGTTGTTATTCTCTTCGATTTCATCTATCAAATCATTAGGGTCAGCGCGAATCACAATGGTTCTTTCACCCGCTTGAGTCGGTGTCCATGGCCATGACAAGCCCTTGCTTTCCCCAGGCCCTAAATCTATGGTATATGTTGCTAAATCCACTGCGTCTGCAACTGCCTTAACTTCAAGGTCATTTATTTGGACATTGCCAAAATTTTGGATTTGAGCAGAAATTGTGACATCATCCCCAACTTGGGGAATGGGGATGTTGATACTAACCGAATCCTGTACAGGTGATGCATCTGGGCGCAAATCATTCACTCCTACGCCTGAAATTGAAAGTGCGTAGGGCTGTGAACGCGACCCACCGTGGCTGTGATCCTTGATACGAACCGTCCAAATCCCAGATTGGGCTTGATCGATTAGAACAACTTCAACATTATTCAAATCATCCCATGCACCGCCGGTAGTGCTTCTACCATTGAAGAAATCATTTCCGCGATAGATTGTACCATCCGGTGATTCAACTTCCAAATTCAGGTCATTGACCAATTGAGCGCCATTTGAAAAACGGGACCCGCGTTCATCTGACCAAACTAAACTGGACTTGAATGCTACATTCCCCGTGGTGATATTGAAAGAATAAGTCTTCACTGAGCCACTACTTGAAACTACACTGCGGTCATCAACCCATATTCCTCGGCCAGCATTTGGAGCCAAAGTATTGCGCAGATTTATCCTACCCCAACCCTCATCGTTATTCGGTATATCTCTGCTACTTCCACTATCTTCAGCACCGAGAATTAGAAGTGATTTTACAAGTGCACCTTGGGGTTGTTGGCGCTGGGCAATCTCTGTCAGGTATTCACGAACCATGGCTGCAGCACCTGCTGCGTTTGGCGTTGCCATCGAGGTTCCAGTGTACTCCATATACCATTGATTTGACCAAGTGCTTCCCGAGGTATCCTGTGCCTCTTGAGCACGACAGGAACGAACATATCCTCCAGGAGCAAGTAAATCAGGCTTGATTCGTCCATCATCGGTTGGACCACGGCTTGAACTACTCATGATATCGTTTGGAGCACCGCTGTAGCGAGCCTGATGCATCCCCACTGAAATCGCATTCTTGGCGGTAGCAGGAGCACCCACAGTGCCAGAATTAGGACCATCGTTTCCATTTGCAAAAAGGACTGTTAAACCATCTCTCCCGCTATAATAGCGGTCATAATAATTGGTTCTGTCATCAACATCTTCTGCATCAGTAGTATATTTTCCATAATCACTTGAAGACTTTGAACCCCATGAATTAGTATGTGTCCTTGCGCCATTACTGTAGCCTGAATTGAGTAAAGTGTTGATGCTCGCAGAATACATATTTCCTGAAGCATCGTGTTCCATTGCCTGAAAATACAATTCCGCTGCTGGGACAACGCCTGCATAACCTCCTTGTGAGCCATCGCCAAGCACGGAACAAGCAACATGGGTTCCATGTCCAGAATCAGTATCGGCGGTCGAACTATCACCCACCATATCCACCGTCTGAATAATTCGTGTGCCAAAATCACCATGGTCATCATCTATTCCAGTATCCGCAATCCCCACAATTTGACCTGAACCATCCAAGTCTGAAGTAAACCAAGTGGACATGGTGTTTGCATTCATGTGAGAACGAGATTGATCATTCCAAATTCCAAAGACAGGAGGTTGACGAATCCATGCAATAGCAGGGTCCTGCGATAATTCTGCGAGTGAATCAATCGGCATCATGCCTTGCCAACGCCCTTCAGCGTGCCACCATGCATCATCGAGAAGGACCCTTGCACTATATCCAATATCTCCGCCAATTCTCTTTCCACTGATATCAGTGAGAACGAAATCTGATGAAATCACTTCATTTGCATCATCTCTCCATGCCTCGATTCTAACTTCAATGGTTTCATTTGAAAACAACAATGAATCATCTACAACCATCGCTGCAGGTACATGATGTATGGCTACAACTTCTGGAAGTAATTCTGCCTGAGCAAGAGCGAGTTTGGTTCCTTGTAATAGATAGCCAGAAGGTGAAATATATTCCCTGACCAATAAACCGCTGATATCGGAAAGGTTTGCCCTTGCAATATCCAATGCGACATCGCTCGAAACTAATGCCAAGCCGAGGTCACCTCTTGGCACAGTTGCCCATTCTGCTAATTCAATGCTAAGACTCAGTCCATCCACACTAAAATCACCTAAACGGCTCTCTGCTATTTCTGGTCGCCTGAAGGTAATTTCTTCCCAAGAGGCTTCCAAACTTCCTCTTGCATCGAAGATTTTATTTTCATCAATCGAAAAATATAGTCGCTCAGGCTCACTGTTTTCTAAGTTTACATCCACTTCTGATGGAATGTCATCTGGAATGGCGAGGCTTGTAAATCCAGCCAGCAAGAATAGCACTAGCATCGATAGGCTGGTAGCCTGACGAGTCCTCATCAAGGATTGTCGGACCGCGGAACGGATTTGAACCCATTCCCTTCAGAACCCCTTCCCAAATGCGCTACCTATGGTAGCGGTTGTCGCAAACAGACAAAATCACAACAATTTTTCTCCAAAAAAACTTCATTAACTGTTGCCATTAAATGAATAAAATATTGCTTAACAATCCCCGCGGCAGCCATTTTGTGGCTGAAAGTAAGGTCCAATCACAAATTTGGTGAGAAAGGAATTGATGCAACAATAATTGGAAATTAGAATAATATCCAGTTTCTACCGGCTTCATCAAAGAAATGTTCTGAAGTCCATTCTCCTACTTGATGGCTAAAAGTTTCAGAATGCTGACGCCCAGAATCATCTTGCCAAGATAAACTGAGGATGATTGTATATTCATCCCAAACCGTATAACCCTGGACTAATAATTCTAAATCATCCCCCGAATAACTGCTATGTGATGGTAATTCGCCTTTATGCCATGAAGTTTCAGCGATATTGAATCCTTCTGAATCCTCAAATATTAGAGTCAATGAGATATCTTTTATTGTTCGGGAACCGAGGTTATCCACTTGAACCAAGATGACATGCCCGCCTCCTCGTTGAAAGTAAACAGTCTCTACATCTACTGCATCTCGGGGAATAACCCAATACCAAGTTGCAAATATTGAAAATAATAATAACAAGACAATTGCTGATGCTGCAAAAACTCTGACTGGAGTTATTGATCTACCCAAACGCAACAGCCTTTCTGCGGCTTGTTGAGCAATTTCATATTCCTCTTCGGTTGCTTCATCGAGAACTTGAATAGAAGCAATTTCAGAATCGTCAGTAACCACTCGGCCATCTGCGGTGACAACGAAGCCCTCTTCATCATCCCACAATTCCATCGCCTTCTTTCCACTCATCTAAATCACCTCATAGGAAAGTTGCCACCAGCGTTAAAATCAAAGAAGTAAATGGTTCGGGAACAATGATGTGAGTAGTACTTGCAGAGCCCCCAGTAAATGCATTAAGAATAGAAAGGTCGCTAACAACACCATTGACGCCAATTGTTGATGCTGTTGGAATGATGCCTGTTATTTGGGCATCAAGTAGAACTCCTCGAGCGTCCCATTCTGTGCCGAATAATTCCACTTTCGCATCTGCAGTTGCAACTATTCTACCACCTGTGATATCATCGATAATGATAATTGGATAAGGACCTACATTATTGATGTGAATTGTAGCACTTTTGAGATTTTCACCTGCTATTTCTATCTGCTCTATCCACAAACCTGGTTGAGCTGGAATATTGGTTTGTTTGAGATATATTTTGCTGATTCCTTCCCCTGAAGATGCAACTTCAACCCCCCAATCCTCTGTCGGTGCGATGACTGTTCTTTTGGCTAAATTTTCCGCTAACATCAGGGTGTCTCCGCGTTGCTCAATTGCCCTTCCTGTTGATTCTACATAGAGATCCATTGTATCTGTATTGCTGGTATAATCAAGGGTCATTGCGCCTTGGAATTGCATCGGGGAATTGATATCGAATATTTGTTGCGGGCGCATTGACAAATCCATGAATCCGGGTAAATCTCTCATAAATACAGTAGCAGGCCACCACCTATCCTCCTTCCATCTCAGCATCTGTAGCATCACAGCCTCAGCTGAACGAGTTCCTATTCTCAGATGCTCTGGCACTTCAAAGTTAATCAAAAGAATATCACCAATCGTTGCAACCAACGAGGCCTCTGAAGGAACATCTTTGACAAAGACCTCAACTCTTTGTTTAACTCGATGATTAATCATCAAGGCCCGAACGTGGTCAAGTCTTTTTCCAAGATTGAAATACATATCCACATTGGTTCGAGGAACCGCATAAGCATCATCTGTGCCAATTAACATTCTAACTTCAGCATCCTGAGGCTGAGTTGTGTCAAGGCCATCCAATTCAAACTCTATATCATATCCATTTAGACCCTTTATTTCAATCCTCAAAGCACTAAGAATCGGTTGCCAATCCTTTACTTTGAGCAGTATTTCCCAAGTAGGGACTTCTGCATTTCTACTATAATTAAAACGTATTTCTTCGATATTTTGAGGTAGACTAGGAATCCAAGTTCGGATATGCCATGAACGTCTTTCATCAAAGACAAAGCCATTGGCTGTCAACATCTGTTCATCCATGCGCAACCATTCGTCTTCGGTAATTTCACCATCCATCAAAGTGTCTGCCAAACGAGTAGCATTATCAACACCGATAATAGTTGAAATTCTGTCAATAAAATCTTGTCGTTCATCTCTGACAAGGATGCCGTCGGCGAGCAGATCTTCCACCGCTTCTTGCTTGCTACTAGTGAAAATAACCGGTAGTAAGGTGTGATTCCAAGATAATCTACTGTGTCTGGCAATACCCATTCCAATTCCATGCATCCAAGCTGGATCCTCAGCGACCATATCTCCTTTTTCAATATCTGCTATGAAACTGAAGTCTTCGCCTGCATTCAGGGAGAGTGAAAGTAGTACGTTTTCATCCTGCCCTTCCCCGCCTGCAAGGTCAATTGTTAAGGCCTCAAGTAAATCGCTGACTGTCCTTCCAAGTGATACCATGTCGCCGATGAAAAATGCTAATGAAGCGACACCGTCTTGTTCACCTAATTGTGGTAATTCCAAACTGCCGCTACTAACTTCACTTGGATAATCGAAGCCTACTGATGCTGGGAGAGGGTCTAGGCGAATTGTAGCATTGAATCCCAAATAAGGGTCTGCATGTGAAGATTCATCCCGCAACATAATATCAAGGCGTGAAGAAGATGCTCGCTCAAGAATAACATGCCCATTACCGGCTTGACCGGATGCTCCTTCGACCTCTGGAGAACTTCTTGACAACTTCGTGATATTGGAAATTCTTCCGGAAAGAGTTGCTTCACCTAGGTCTTTATCGGTAGTAAATAAAATATGGTCACCGTTCATCGAAACCGGTTCTGTTGCATTGCTTATCTGTAGGTGTATAGCCCCTATGGGCTCTGATGACGAATATCCCAATTCATCGCCAAGCAATATTTCAAAACTCGATGGAAGGGATTCTAAGCGCAGCGCATTCTTCTGCTTTCCTTCTGAAGCGGTGTATGTTATGGTTCCAATGTTGTCATCAGCATCATATTTCACATACTCAGTAGTTTGTTCCATGCGGATGTTATTCGGTCTATCAGATATGTGTGCATCTTGCATTTGCCCTTCCAATGAGCCTGAATCATGCTCCATGTAAATGAAATCCAAAGCGGCTCTTGAAGTTCCATTTATCTCAATAATTCTCACTTCGGTATCAGGGTTATATTGGTGCATTAATCGAGAAATTCCACTCATTTTTATACTCAAAGCGACTTCAACTAAGGGGATTTCATCCTTTGTTCGGCCAGGGACAGGGTTGAGGTTTCTGTCGGTAGCAAGTAGGAGGTGGTCTCCTTCCTCAAGAACGGGATGGTCACTTGAAGCCATCTCCAAGCCTAAAGTTCCAATCGATTCAGATACCCTCAATAAGTTTCCACTACCTTTGCTAACCCTGCTATACAACTCGACTGACACAGTTCCTCCGCCTTGGCCAGTGCTGTCAAGAATTGCGGCTGGTAATCCATTAACGATAGCACCAATATCGAGGACAATTTCTACTATTGTCAATAAGGTGTCATCGAAGAATTGAGAAAATAAATCAAGATTTGGATTGTCATATAATACTCTAATTCCTCCACCAGATGGCAATTGAAATGTACCTTGAATAATGAATACTGGCGGTAAATCCTTGAGAATTATTGCCGTTCTACTGCGGTCATCATTTGAGCCATAACGCTTGATATATGCAACGAATTCTACACTCTTGATGCGGTCAGTAGAAATTACACAAACCAAACTATCTGGTGGTGAACCTGGGTTAACAGGTAAGTCCGGGTGGTCACCATTTCCATCGGCATCACGGGTGAAATTCTTGATTCCGATTATCATAGTCAATTGTGTCGGAACTCGACCTGGCAAATCGTCCGAGTCAGGAGCCATCCCAAGCATCGTGAAAATAGCGGCGATTTCCTCTTCACTCATACTTCCAGAAGGTAGGCCCCTCAACCAGATTTCTGCATCCGTAATATTTCCATAAGGTTCGGTTGAATCCGGTTCAGTATAGTTTGAACGGTCTTCAAAATAATGCACATACAAATCAGCATCTTCATTACTGAAATACTCTAAGGTATCCAAGGAATTTGCCTGCAAATTATCATTTCTCAAGATGATGTCGATTTCTTCAGGTAACTTTCTTCGGCCTTCGATTGGATGGGCTGCAGCATCAAGATATGCAACTTCCAAAACCTCTCGTTCGCCTCCAGAGTCTTTGGCATCAAAGTGAATGTAGCCAATACCTACGCCTAATGCACAGCGATGGGCATGACTTGGTGAATCGTAATCACGCGAGATATTGTACCATGGCTCATTAGATACTTCGACTCCGCCTTGACAGGTGGTTTGACGTGGGTTTCCAGAGGTATCGGGATTCTCGATTTCGATTAGATAAGGAGCAAGGACTTCAGTTATTGACAAGGTCGAACCATCTAGACCTGTACTGAATAATGAAAGAACTACTTCTGCAAGAGTATTGAATGCACCTGTGATGGAAAAAGTAACCCTTTCGATTCCGACTTTCAGTTCAAAGTCATCAGGAGGTTGGGTAAATCTTGAATCGATGACCAATGCATAAGATTCACCGTCGCTCAATAAATTGTAAGCAAATCCCTTCATCAATGAGACTTGCATCGTAGCCATGCTATCCCATAAATCATCGCCGGCATTTATCATCTGAACATTCCAAACAATGGTTGGCCGAATCCAAATCGCATCGGGGACCGGTAGCAAATCATTTGTCATTTCAACATCCCATGTTTCTCCTTGACCGTCTAATGAAAATCCCTCAACTGTAATACTAACAAGAATATCATCTTCCTCATCTCCGTCGATATCCATCGAATTTACAAAGGGTCTGAAATCATCTCCAAAAGCAATAATATCTCCAGTAAATGAACCATAATCCCACGCCTCATATTGAGGTCCGCCAAATCGGGAGGTGTAATTCAAGTAGAGCACATAACTGTTCAAACCGATTGCCAAAGGGTCGTTAAAATCATCTGGTAACTCGAATAAAGTGTCGATTAAATTATCGGGAAAACCTGGGGGCTGCGTCTCTGTATCCATTAACAATCGGTAGGGCCTTGGGTGGTCAGGGGCTGGAGCGGTGGTGTTTCGCATGCTTACTTTGGTTCTGCCTTCGTCTACTTCTGAGAGTGGATCGTTAGAGTTTATTTGCCTCATGTTGGCTTCAACATCGCTCATATTGGCCATTGCCATGATTTCTACTTCAGGGGAGTCTGCATCACCTGCTCGCTGCTGGAGGGCGGAATCGAGGGCAGCGAGGACTCCGAAGTCATCACTTGCTACTTGTAATGTGCTTGCAGCCATACCAACTGGTAAGACCACAGGGATTAGTAAAATTACCACAAACAGCAGTGCTACTTGCCTCGTACGCCCCCTTAGGGGGCGTTGTCCGGCAACCACAAGCCGTACATTTGGTACTGTCATTGCTAACGGTGGCGTACTCGTTGACCTTCAACCATTGGGTCGTACGAGTGATAAAAGTGATGAGTTCATCGACTAAACAATTGTTCGAGGCCACATTTCGGACAATCAACCAATACTTCGCTAACTCCTTGAGGAAGTTGTACTGCGAAGGCCTGACCACAGGAACTGCAAGTTCCCTTTGAGCCAGAAGGCTTTGCTGCCGGTTGCTGTTGCGTAGTTTTTTGTTGAGGAACACTGACGCCGCCACTCTCTGAGGTTGAAATTGAAGGTACATTTTTCTTGACTTGACCAGGCTCCTCATCAACAAATAATGCCGCTGCATCTAATGCCGCAGCCTGTTGTGCTGAATCCAACGTTCGAGAAGTAGTTGTAGCGCCACCTGCGCCTGCCATAGCAGCAAACTCAGCATCTGCGCCGGCTCTAGAACTGGCTGGTGAAGCAAACCCTGCGTTGGGGTTTGCCTGTGTTCCATCACCATAAAGTCGCTTCAATTCAGCCTGCTTTGCAGCCTCAGCCTTTTGCTCTTCAGTCATTTGTTGAGAACTTTCACCGAGGCCTGCAAGAACCACGCTCTTTGCGAAGAATGAAGGTTTTTGAGTCTCCTTCACATGGTTCATTCTGACAACAGTTTCTTCATGGGAAAGACCATGTGAAGCCAATAATTGGCGAGCCATTCCCATCTCTTTTTGTCGCCACATGAAGGCACCTGCCCCAGCGCATATTACGAGGATTGCAATAACCGTCATCACAGTACCCATAATACTAGTTTTAGGAGCACTTTCAACATTAACAGTAAATGGAAATGAAGCTGTATTCCCGCTAGAATCTACCACATTCAAACGAACTGATTCTTCCCTAACCTCTTGGAAAACAACATTTTGAACAGGCCCGCTTAATTCTGCATCATTCCACTTGATGCCGTCTCCATCCAAATCAGTATCAAGGTCAAAATCCCAACCATAAGTCAAGGTTGAATCATCATCCCAACTATCACTTGCGGCGTTTGATGCATCGAATACAACAACTTTTCCGGCAACAGCCGTTTCAGGAATGTTGACCTTGCTTTCATCAATTATCGGTTCGGTATTATCTACTACCTCGATCTCCAATTCTGTTCTAGCGGAATTTCCAGAAACGTCAGTGGCTTCCAATACCAAAGTATGATTGCCCAAAGAAGTCCAGCCTTTAGTCCAAACTTCATCAGAACTAACCTCGACTCCATCCAGACTCCAACGCTTACCAGCAATAATGTGGTCATCACTAACCTGAGCAGTAAATTCTACCATTTCGCCAACCGGAGCAAGAACCTGACCAAGGCTATTTGAACCTGTATTATGCACAATTAAAACTGATGGATTGACTACATCAACAACGCTAATCTGATGACTAGCCTGCGCCTTTGCTCCGGTTGGAGTTGTTACTGTCAACAATACGCGATGACTACCAGGGGTATTCCATGAAGTGCTAACTTTCCAGCCGGTTTTATCGACATCATTGTCAATATCCCCATCATTATCGGTATCCTCATCTAAATCTAAATCCCATTCCAAAATTTGTATCTGACCTTGCCGATTAGCAGTAGATGTAGCATCAAACTCCACTGATTGCCCCAGCACAGCAGCATTTCCATCTAAGTCATCAACTATCATCGGGTCCACGATAGGGTTAATTTCAACCTTTATCGAAACTCTTGATTCAGAAGAACCATCTCCGCCACCGACTGGAGTACCCTCATTATCGACCATCAGGAATAATGGTTGGCCATCGTATTCTTGAGTCACGGTCCACAGCAAATTTGTTTGCTGCGAAAGTGAAAGCATTGAGGCCCCAGGAATATGGAAACTTCCGCTTCCTTGGTTCAAGTAACTAGTTCGATGTGATTGATTCATCAAATATATATCTGGCATTCCTTGCATTGGCCATGCAGTTATGGAAATTTCACTCCCCGCATCCAAAGTTAATTCCTGAGAGCCTAGTATCTCCTCGTGGCTTCCCGAGTTCAATACACTCAAGCCGTTGAATGCCGTCCAATGTGAATTTTGAACTTCATTTAACACAATTGAAACTGACGACGTAGAACCGCCCATATCTCCCTCATCACCATCATTATCATGGTCAAGGTTATCAAAAACTAAACGGAATTCTTCGTATTGGTCATTCGCATCAGGGCTCCAATGGAATGAATATGTGCCAGTTGCAGAAAGTATCGAAGAGTCTTCAACAGCGTGAAGGTGACTAAAGCCACCAGCATAGGCATCGAATACATTATCGAGCATGAACATCAAATCGATGGCATCATCCGAAATATTAATTTCCAATTCCAAGACACTATTCGATGATACCATGCCAATATCATAGATTCTGCATTGGCCATCCTCAACTTGGAAATTGCTCAGTCCTGAGGTTGAAACGGCAGTACAAACTACCGCATCTCTACCACTCGCTTCGACTGGTGAAACGGTCAATACGAGTGAAGAAATGAGCAGTAAGGCCAAGGCCAAATGGCTGCGCATATTTACGGCTACTCTCGCTTTCATTTGAAGCAAACCCATAGTTGGTCCATCGCGCTTTGGACTATTTACCTATCAATCAACAGAAATGGCGTTTACCTCTCCCTCGCGAGCGCGCATATGCGCGGGTCAACACACGCGACTGTTTCCCACGAGCAAAAGCAGTTTTCTAAGGTCTAAAACAAACACCTCGCGTACGCGGCCGTACGCGCCGCGCGACTACACAGAAGATACGGGTTCAGACCAGAAGATGGGGTTCAGACAACTGTTTGAACGGAAAAGAAGACTATTTGGGAATGATAACTCAAAATGAATCATGGAGTTGTGACCAACCACGACCATCATACCTGAGGTGAGAAATGCCACCTTCCAAATCCATCTTGACAATATCTCCATCTACTGCAGCAGCGGTCGAAGGATGAATCTCTCGAGCCTCTGCCAATAATTGTGAAGTGTCTTCAATTCTTGAACTATAATGAGTCAACAACAAATGCTTAGCCGACATCTCCATTGCTGCATTAGCAGCATCTTGGGAGGTAGAATGCAACCACTGGCGGGCTCTATCCACTCTTTCGCTAGTATAAGTCGCCTCATGAATCAACAGAGTTGGCCCAACTTCAATCTTTGAGAAAGATGGAGCACCTGCTCCCGTATCACCACTAATCAAAACACAGGGGGCAACTCTTGGAAGTCCACGGAAATCTTCAGCCTTCAATAATTCACCATCGATTTCTACATTTTCTCCGGCCGCAAGACTTCGCTTCTGCTCAGAATCAAGATTCATTTCGGATGCTTTTTCTCTTTCAAAGCGTCCAGCCTTGTCAGCAAGTTGAATCGACCAGCCACAACTTGGAACAGAATGCAATGTCTCATGCGGGTGGACACATACTCCATCCATAAGCACTGGCGGGTTATCCAATAAACTACATTCTCCGCTTTCTGGGTTGAGTTTTAACCAACGTTCACCGATCGAAAAATCAACCGCAAACCAAGTGATATCATAACCAAGTTCTGAATTTGTTGCGCCAAGACTCCACCATTGTTGCCACTGGCGAGCCAAATCGACCTTGACGATTCCTGGGTCGTTCAAAATAGCATTTGCACCATTAGCCAACAGGGCATCAAATGAAATGTCAGAAATTGGACCTGCAACAGCTAATGGTTTGTTGCGTCCATCGAGCGACATAGTCTGCAACATCGGCAACACACCCCAACAATGGTCGAGATGTCCATGAGTCAACAACAACAATCGCAGACGGGTGTGACGTAGGCGTTGTTTCATATCACAAGCCTTCAACTGTGAATTGTGGACTAACATTCTTTCTTGGAACCCCTCACCACAATCAACTACGATTTGGCCCGTCGGTGTATCTACTACAGAGCCAGAAACATGCCTGCCATGAGCAGGACGAGCCGATGAAACACCAAGCACATGTACCTCTAGCATGACTGCACCCAAAGCCTCGGACAGGTTAGGGGTTCTTTGGGATAGGGGTAGGTGGGAACCAGCGTAATATCACAACATCATTGATTCCACGCACCCATTTCCATGGAATTGCCAAGTGAATTCCACCTTCTACTAACTCCGGAGAGGTGTCTTTTACGAAGAGATGAGAACATTGCCAGTCTTCCTCATCGATGACCGTATCATGAACAATACCGACCTTTCTGCCATCTGCAAGGTAGACCCCGAGGCCCCTCATCGAAGATAGTCGCCTCTCGCCCACAAAACACCTCAGAATGTAGCCCTCCATCAACATTGGCACAAGAAAAGTACAAAATCACAAGAAGCGATGTGGCATGAAGACTCATAATGAAGTAGAACAACGGCGAAGCATGGCCGACATTCCGATGATTGGAGACATGTCCATCACCGACGAGCATAAATTGGTTCCATTGAAGACCAAAATGAAGAAAATTCTTGATATTTTGAGGAATGAACCCTCAACGGCTATCATCCTTGCCGATGGAAAAGGAGAGAAGATGAAAATTGCTGGAGTGATAACCGCCGAAGATATTGACAAGGCTGTTGATGCGGGCAAAAACCCGAAGAAACTTAGCGTTTCAGATGTCATGCTAACCAATATACTTGAAGTTCCAAATGATGTGCCAATCGACCAAGCCATAGAAGTCATCGCCCAAAAAGGACCCGATGCTGTTATCGTACGCCATAAGAAAAATGGCGGCTTTGCTGGATACTTCAGTGTTGAAGATTACCAAGAGGCAAAAGGTATCGTTGAATCTCAACAACAACGAGCCCAAGATTTCCAAAAGAATACCGAGGGTTTCGAGGGCCGCGCCCAAGCATTACAAAATCAACTTGAAGATGATGGTGCTGACGATGATGATGATGACTACATTCCTGCTGGAATGAAAGGATTACCAATCTCACCACAGATGAAGAGCGTATTCAAGTCAGTATCTCGCTCAAAGCCTGATGCAAGTAGAGCACCCGCAGCAAAACCCGACCTTTCCAATGATCCAAATCGGGTTAGCGTTGAAGCGCCAAGCGGGCCAGGGCGCGAGGTAAAGGGTACTTCAGGACCTCCTCAATCTCGTGGGCCACCCGGCAAAACGGCAGGACCTCCGAGTCGCGGACCTCCAGGGAGAAGCAAAAAAGAATCTGAGCCGGAGATGGAAACTGCTCGCCCAGCCGGCCCATCACTTCCAGGAGGAGGACCTCCTAATCGTGCACCCACCAGTGGTGGTGTCACAAACATTGGCGATGAGAAGGCTGGAGCCGTAGACCATAACACAACCCGCTCAAACAGGGGGGCGGTTGTCGCTGGCGGTGGTGGTAGTGATGAGCAGCCCTGTCCCTTTTGTGGAGAGACAATCAAAGCCGCGGCCAAGAAATGCCGCTTCTGTATGGAATGGCTTGATAACTGAACTCTTGAAAAAATGAGGGATTCGATGCAGTTAGAATGTCCAGTATGTGCAGAACAGATTCCTGCTTCCAGTGAGGTTTGTCCAGTTTGTGCAGAGCCAACCAGTTTCTATGGAACAACAGGATTAGACGCTGATGATGGAGGAATTGAATGTCCAGTTTGTGCCGAAGTAATCGACTTCTCCTCTGATGTTTGCCCTGTATGCGCCGAAGCAACAGGGTTTGGCGAGGCTGTTCCTGCGGGTGGCATTGAGTGTCCAGTATGCGCTGAAGTCATCGAACCCTCGTGTGATGTGTGCCCAGTATGCACAGAGCCAACCGGTTTCACAGACATGGGATATGTCGATGATAGCATCGAGTGTCCAGTATGTGCAGAAAATATTCCTTCAGCGAGTCAAGTCTGTCCAGTTTGTGCAGAGCCCCTCGAAATGGTAGATAATACCGAACCCATGATTGGTGAAAGCAAGGCCGAAATTCCTGATTCGGCTGTTGCCGACACCTTGATTCTCGACGCTCCAACTGCTGCTCCCGAGACTACGGATGCGGCTATGCCACCTTCCCATTCAGAGCACGACGAAGTTATGAGTGCCGATGATGAGACCTGGGATCTTGTCAAAGACAGCAACAACGTCGCTGATATCGAGTATTATCTAGAGAATTATCCAACTGGGAAGTATTCAATTCCAGCCAAACTGAAACTGCGGCAATTGAGCCGCTGAAAGTAGTTTGAAATCATTCGTAATCGAGGAATCAACCCTTGCAACACCCACGAGTGAGACGTATGTTGCATGGGTTCCATCCAACGCCCGTTAGTTGCATGGGGACCCTTCCAATTGATTTGAAGTACCAGACGTTCATAGATACACAAATTAAGTAAAGACAATACAGGGAACCATGAAACGAATTAAACCTCTCCTCCTTTGCTCACTTCTCGTCCTTTCATCTCTATCGGGTTGCATTGGAACCGATGAGCCAGATGTGGAAAGCAATCCCCAAAAAGAAGATTCGACTGAACTTTCCAAATGGACCACCTACTATGCAGTCGATTTGAGTGACCTTCCTGCCTGCAATACCGACTCAATCGGTTTACTCTACTATGTTGCGGATATCAATGCGTTTCAAACTTGTCAAACCAATGGATGGAATCTAATCGACATCA
>LWDU01032584.1_pt1 | contig 33328 bp, 32 predicted proteins | sample 727161 | NCBI WGS metagenome assembly LWDU01 (sample SAMN04566230, study PRJNA314399) | hydrothermal vent metagenome | isolation source: deep sea hydrothermal plume seawater | place: Mexico: Gulf of California, Guaymas Basin | collected 2004-07-11 | reverse complement strand
TTCAAATGATAAATGGTCTTCGTCAGGTCAAGAGTTAGAAACTGGTCAAAGTAAGTCTCTATGGTTTATTGCAGAAGTAGATGCAGATGAGGTAGATGAAGGAAATTATACAATGTCTATCACTGTAATAAATGTTGAAGAGGAAACTCAAAGCACGACTTCAGTAATAATCAATATTGCAGCACCAAAGAGAGATATGACTGCAACAGCTATTGATGAATACAAAGAAATATATCCAGATTATGGGGGGAGTTCTTCACAGAATAGTGTAAAATTTAAGATTAAATTAGATAATACTGGAACTAATCCCGATATATTTATACCTGAAATAATATCTACACTTGAAATTGATTGGGCGGTTACTTTTTGGCAGGACAGTTCTAAAACACAAACTTGGTCTACAACATCTGGTTTATCTATAGATGATGGGGAGTTAGATGATCTTTGGGTATTTGTTGAGGTTGCAGACACAGCAGATGAAGGTAATTATACAATTAAAATATCTATAAGAGACGAAGAGGATGATACTAACGCTCGTGAGGATATAACATTGATAGTAGTAGTTCAAAGACCTGAGCTTATAATCACACAATCAGATATATCTTTGAAAATAGATGGTGAAGTTGGCGGTTCATCACAAGTTCAAGATGGAGATACAGTAGTTATTTTAGTCGATGTTCAAAATATTTTACTTCTATCCTAAACAGGCACCGACTGATAATGAAGTAGCAACTAGTGAAGATTGGCTTGGTTTTGAATTCGATGAAGGTGAGAATACATGGATTTATTCATTGTATGATAAAACAACAAATATTAAATCACAAAGTCAAAAGACTATCGCATCTGATGATTGGTTGATTAAAGGTGGTGAATGGTATGTTGAAGTTCGTGCAGATTTTGATGAGAATGATGACAATGGAGAAATATTGGAACCTAATGAAAACAATAATGATGCTCGATATTTAGAATTATTACGTGTAAAACCAGATTTAGTTATTGATTCCATGCGTATTGATAGTAAGTATGCTGGAAATCCAGCCAGTAGTGTACCTAACATAGACGATATAGTAACATTCACTGTTACTGTAAATAATACCGGTGCAGCAGATGTTGATGGCGCTAGACTCTATATTACTGCAGATAGTAGTGAAGATAATGAAGTTCTAAAGGACCGTACTAACAAAGAATATGTAAATTTTGATATTGATGCAGGAGACACAAAAGATGTTCGTTTCCGTTGGAAAGCAATTGAAGAAGAATGGACTACTTTCAGAGCTGAGATAAATCCAGTTTGCGATGATTTCAGCATCTTTGAATGTGAAACTGCTGGAGATGGTTTTTCAACTGATACAGGACATATGTTTGATGAGTTAGGACGTTATGCAGATAATGAGTATCCACGTTCTGGAGTTTTTGAACAAGGTGGTTCAGAGGTAGCGTTTGAAATATTACCTGATTTTATTATAAAGAAAGTATCGATGGATCCTCGTAATCCAGAGGTTGGTGAAATTGTTGAAATTACAGTTACGATAGAAAATATAGGAAATTCTGATTGGGAAATAAGTGCTAATCCACTTCAAGTTATTTTTGAAGATGGAACAGGTACCGAACTAACTACCCAAGTTGGTGAATCTATCAATAAAGGAGACACTAGTGAAGTTAAATTTTCTTGGACCGTTCCTAAAGAAGATAATAAAGATGAACTTGATTTAACTTATACTATTGATGCCGGTAGTGGTAATTTTGAAATTAAACAATGTAATTCTTGTGATGAGAGTACCTCTGGTGGAACTGATAATGATGAATTACAAGGAACTTTAATATTAGTATTACCTGCAGTTTTAGGTGAGATTGAATTCATTTCAGATTTAACTGAAAGAGAATTGATTAAGGGAGTACCATTACTCTGGCCTGTCTTGATAGGTATTGGACTGGTATTTGCAATGATTGCAGTCCCATTATTAAAGAGAAGACGTGGAAGCAGTAAACGTCCTACTTCTAGTGACGACAAAGAATCTTCAGATGATGCCGGAGAAGAAGATGTAGCTCCAGTTGCAGCGCCTTCAAAAATAGGAGTTGTAATAGTATCTTCAGTAGATGGTAAGACAGCAAATGTCAAGGTACCTTCCAATATGCCCGTTAACAAGTTGCTACAGAATTGTATAGATAAATTTGGGTTACCACATGCAAACTTTGCAGTTATGCTTAATGGAGCACCAGTAGATGTTAATTTATCTTTATCAGATGCAGGTTTGACAGATAGTTGTCAAATAGACTTAGTACCTCTAGAGTGATTTAAGTAAATGCTTGATGCATTAGTAATCGGGGCTGGACCAAGTGGTTCACGGACAGCTTGGAATTTAGCCAAGGCCGGTTATTCTACGACTATAGTTGAAGAGCATGAAATAGTTGGAGAACCTTGTCAATGTGCCGGATTAATAACTCCACGGACATTTGAGTATCTAGGATATAGGCGCCCAGTTTCTCAAGAAATGAATGGTGCTCGATTATGGGGACCTAAAGAGTCATTTTTGAATTTCCAGGCTAATGAGACTAAAGCGTTAGTAATTGATAGACCTGATCTAGACCGATCAATAGCTGAAAAAGCTACAGATTATGGTGCAGATTTAAAATCAAGCCATAGATATCTAGGTCATAGAAAATCATCTAACGGATTAATAGCAACGATTCAAACTAAAAGTGGAAAAATAGAGCTTGAAACTAAGATGTTGATTGGCTCAGATGGCCCAGCATCTAGAGTTGCTAGAGATGCTGGCCTTAGTAGTAAAAGAGAAGTTTTAGCGGCCTTTGGCGCAGATGTAGAGGGGTATCAAGGAATAGATAATCATGTTGACTTGTTTGTAGGTTCTAAATTGGCTCCACGTTTCTTTGGTTGGGGCATTCCAACAGGTCCAAATACTGGTCGTATAGGAATGGCTACAGTCCTGCCAAATCGGCCTAAAAACTTCTTTAGAGATTATTTCCACAAAGGAGCACCTTCGAAATTATTAGGTGGTGCTAAAATTATTAATCGTGTAAGTGGTCTTATTCCATTTGGGACTCGGGAGCCTAGTTATGCCGATAACGTCCTATTGACGGGTGATGCCGCAGGTATGGCTAAACCAACTTCAGGTGGTGGAATTTATTCAGGTTTGATTTCAGCTGATGCGGCATCTGAAGTTATTGTAGCAGCTCATGAAAAAGAAAACTTTGACTCTAAGACTTTGAAACCTTATCAAGATTTATTAAAGGAGCGTATTGGTGGTGAGTTATCAAAAGGTTACCATTTACGGAGGGCTTTTTTGAGTCTTAATGATGATCAATTAGCTGAAATTATTTCAATACTTGGTGAACCTAAAGTTAAGAGTGCTATAGAAAAAACAGGAGATTTGGATTATGCCTCTCTAGCTGCGTTTTCGGTACTTAAAGCGCAACCTAAACTGATTAAGTTTGCCCCTTTGCTTTTGAAGCCATTTATTTAATTCAGGATAATTCCCTTCTTCTTCAAGATAAAAAATTACAGAAAGACCAGCAAAAAGTATTGTTAAGCTAATAAGTCCATACAATGGCCATTTTGGTATTGGTTTTTTTACTCCAAAAGAAGAGTCAGGTATAATTCCATCTACGTCTAATATAGTTAAATTGATATTCCCTGGTGAATCCGAAGGAACGTTGTTTTTGTTGGTAGCATCCTCCCATTCATTCATATTCCAGTGTCCACGGGATTGCATTTGGCGTTCAGTTTCATTATGCCGAAAATCCATCTCGAATCTAACGAAATAAGTTCCTTCTTTTGTATCATCATTAGTTATGATTTCAAATTCTAAAGTTATAGTTTCATTTGATTGAATTACCTCTATTTCAAAGGTGGCACTTTTAAAATCCGTGGTTTTAAGACTATTCTCTTCTTTAACTATATTGGAGCTCCAAACTGTATTTTGGATATATGGTCTTTCAGAGCTTGGAATTAGATCTAAATCTTCAGATTCATCGATATCTGCTCGATGATAAATCTCTGCAATAATAGTGATGTCTTCTAAACTTTCATTGTATCTATTTAATATGTCTAAAGAAAATTTTCCACTTTGTCCTGGTTCCAGTTGTGGAGTGCTAAAATTATGAAAATCAGGAATTTTACCAGGATTACTAACGTACATATCAAGTTCACTATGTGCTAGAGGTAGTGAAAGAATGATGGCCGCAATAATTACTCCTAAAAGGCGTTTCATTATTATGTCAAATAAGACTCCCTTTAAAACAAATATCACTCTAAATTACTGGGCGGTTGGATTTATATGGACTTTTCTTTGGAACTGCATGCGCATATTTGGTGTTGTGTCTGTATTTTTCTTTTTGACAATTGTATTTCTAACTTTTAATGCCTCTTCTGAAGTGCATAAATTTGATAATTTAACTGTAGCTGAAGAAGAGACTCGAACTTTCACAGATGATCAGATTTGGGTTCAAGGAGATATTCTAATTGACGGTGAAATAACATTTGAAAATTGTAGTTTGAATATTAACAGAACATTGGATCTTACTACTTCTGAAATAAGGATTAAGCCCGGCGGTCAATTAAATTTATTTAATACAACAATTAGCACAATGGAAGTCAGTAGTAATACTGGAATAGATAATGAATCTATTATTTCACCTTATACTTTAGTTTTAAATGAAAGTAGTCTCTCTATATACAATTCAAGAATTTATTACGGAATGATTTGGCTAGTAAAGGGAGATGTAGAAATTACAGGATTAGTTCTTGATGGCTTTAATATGATTAATTATGGCATTTTTTCTGAAAATACTACTTTGAAAGCTTCGAGTGTGTCTATTAGGAATTATACACAAGGTTTACGGTCTATTGGAGCAACTCCTGATTTAGAGTTTATATTTTATTATAATTGTAGTACACAAATGACACAAGAATGGTGGCTTACTTTTTCACCATTTGATAATTCTACTGGACTTCCTATTTCTGGTTTTGAAGTAAGACAATGGGAAAATGAACGTATGATTGGGACTTGGAATTGGGCTAAAGAGTATGAAATCGACTCTTTTGGTCAGAAAATAAATCATACTACCCAACTTTCATTTTATCTCAATCTTTATTTTGGCTATATTGATAAATCTTGGGAAGGCAGGATATTTGAAAATACAGACTTAATACAAAATTTCAACTTAAACCATACTTTGATTAGTTTAGATTATCCAATAATTTTTGTAGATAATGAAGTTTTAGAAATGGGTCAGAAAGCTCCAAAATGGTCTAATGTTAATTTTAGTGTCATAGTTAATAATCCAACAGATATAAATTTTTATAATATCAATTTAAATCTTTTAATAAATGGTAATTTAGGTTATTCTACGACTGTTATTTTATTAAATTCCAATGATTCACAAAGAACAAATGTATCTTGGACTGCATCTGTAGAAGGCCCTATGTCTTTCGGGGTTAGGGTTGTTGTTATTGATTACTCTGGAGATTCAACGGATTATACAATTTCAGTGTACCGTTTTTTACAAGTTGAATCTAGTTCAGATTCAACGGGCCAATCTTCAGGGTCTTGGACTGCGTTACTAGCTATATTTGTCTTAATGGGTTTATGTTGTTATATAATCTATACTGGTATGGAAGAAGAAACACTTACGTCTAGTTCTAAGGAAATTATCTCAGAAGATGAAGATTTGAGAGAAATTGCGATATCTGAAGAAATAGGCGATGAGAAAGACCTTGAGTAAAATTGCAATAGGCATTGAATCTACGGCACATACAGCCGGAGTTGGTTTGATTACTTCTGAAGGTAAAATACTTTCTAATCAGAGAGCGCTTTATGTTCCTAAAGAAGGAGGAATACATCCTAGGGAGGCTGCTAATCATCATTCTGAAAAATTACCTGATTTGTTTAAATCAGCTCTTGAAGAGGCGAAATTAACACCAACCGATATCTCTCTTGTGTCTTATGCAAGAGGTCCCGGTCTTGGACCTTGCTTGAGAACTGGTGCTACAGCTGCGCGGGCTTTTGCATATTATCATGATATCCCACTTTTAGGTGTTAATCATTGTGTTGCTCATTTAGAAATAGGTATTCTTGAAGGTGCAACGGATCCTGTTTTACTTTATCTTTCAGGTGCAAATACACAGGTAATAGCCTATGCAGCAGGGCGTTACAGAGTATTTGGAGAAACAATAGATATAGGTATAGGAAATGGTTTGGATAAATTTGCTAGAGAGGTAGGGATGGGGTTCCCAGGAGGTCCTAAACTTGAGAAAATAGCTGAAGGTGATGTTCTTTTAGATTTACCTTATTCTGTAAAGGGTATGGATTTAGCATTTTCAGGTTTAATGACTGCTGCTAAACAAAAATTAGATTCAGGGCATTCTCTTGCTAGTGTAGCGTATTCAATTCAAGAGACTGCATTCGCAATGTCTTGTGAAGTTTCTGAGAGGGCTTTAGCCCATACTGGGAAAAAAGAATTAGTATTAGGTGGGGGTGTGGCCTGTAATTCCCGTCTTAGAGAAATGGCCGATATTATGACAAAAGAGCGTGGAGTCAAGTGTTTTGTTCCAGAACGAGCACTTTGTGTTGATAACGGAGTCATGATTGCATGGTTAGGTCTTCAAATGATGGGTGCCGATTATAATATAACTGAAAAAGATAATGAGGTTGACCAAAAGTATCGAACCGATATGGTGGAAGTTACATGGAGATAAAATATAGAGGAGCTGAGGCAATTGTGGAAACAGGGCAATGGCTTGGTCGGAAAGTTATTTTTAAGACTCGAAATAAACGTGGATATAGACATCCTATTCTCGAGAAAAGGCTGGTTAAAGAAAGATTACGTAGCGAGTCTCGTATTATTGAACGTTTGATTTCTCATGGTGTAAATGTTCCTGCAATATATGGTGTTGATATTTCGAATAATTGTATAATTATGGAATTTATAGATGGAATAACTCTAGAAAAGGCCTTAAGAGGTAATGATTTTGAACAATATTTAGCTCAAACTGCTAAATTATTATCTTTACTTCATTCGCTTACTGTAGTTCACGGAGATCCAACCACTAGTAATTTTATGGTTACAGATAGTGTTTATGTTATCGATTTTGGATTATCCACAGTATCAGATGACAATGAGGCTAGAGCTTCAGATTTACGAGTATTTTTGGAATCTTTAGATTCTCATCATTCAGAGATTTCAGGTAGAGATATATTTTTGTCTTATTACTCTGAATGGAGTAGTTCAGCTTTAGTTCTTGAAGCATTAAAAGTATTAGAATTAAGAGGGAGATACAATTTAATGAGAGGTTAGGGTCATCATAATAATCCCCCCATTACTAACAAAATAGAAATAAAGGTATAAAATATAAATGAAGAAATTTACACTAGTTATATTATTCGTTGCAATATTATTCAGTTTTTCTAGTGCTAACGCTGAAAAGGAGCCATTATGGACATATCCTTCTGAAGATGGTTTCACTGATGTTTCAATTTCTGAGGATTCCAGAAACATATCTGCCACTTATGGGAAAAGTGTTTCTTTATGGTTAAATCACACTTCCACGCCTTATAATACTAAAACAGTAGGTACAGGTATAACTTCAATGGATATGTCTTCAAGTGGAAAATATGTAGCTATAGCTGAAGCGAGTGATGCAACATTAACTCTTTACAAGGAGGGAACAAAAGAATGGGATAAATCAGATTTCATTTTAAGTATTAATGATGTAGATATAACTTCAGATGGAACCCATATCGGAGTAATTGATTATCATAATATTTATTATTTTACTAGGTCATCAAGCGATAAGATATGGTCTGATAATTTAGGTAGTGAAATTACGAGTTCAGTCGCAATTTCTTCGAATTCTGAATATCTTGCTGCAGGAACAGAGGATGGAAATGTTTATCTTTATAACACTTCATCTTCAACTTATGTATGGTATTATTCAGGGACTTTAGATGGAAAGATAATGGACTTAGATTTTTCTGAAGATAGTAATTATTTAGTTGTGGGTACTGAAAATGGTAAAGTTTACATTTTCACAGCTTCAAATGGAGATATAGAAATGGAGTATGTTAAACCCGCTAATCTGCCATATAAGGTAACTTGCGTATCAGGAAGTTCAAATTCAAATTATTATGCTTTTGGGACTGATCAAGGTTTGGTTACAGTTCTTAATTTAAGTGCTTATTCTTCAGATTGGGAAAAAGATATTGGAGGAGTGATTAGTGGGCTTGATTTTAATGGTAAAGCTACCTATTTAGTTGCCAGTTCAACAAATAAGAACTTGCTTTTGACTAATGTAACTAATGGGGATGAGGTATGGAGGACGACTGCACTTGGCAGTATTACAAGCGTATCTATGTCATATAGAGGTGAAAATATACTAGTAGGTACTTCTATCGGTTTAGATTTATATTACGAGCAGCAGTTAGATAATCAAGCACCAGTCGCCCTAATTGAATCAGTAAGTCCAACTACAGCTTTACCAGGTACTCTGATTACTATGAATGGCTCAGCATTGGATTCAGATGGTTTTATTGTAGATTATATGTGGAACTCAAGTATTGATGGCTATCTATCAAATTTATCAAACTTCACGATTTCTAATTTATCAACAGGTTATCATGTCATCACATTTAAAGTTAAAGATGATGAGGGTCGATGGAGTAGTACTGTGTTTGTAAATATTGGTGTAGGAGATTTTCCAGAAGCTACGATAGATTCGATAAGTGGTTGTGCAAATTTTGAGAACTGTATAATTAGTGAAGGAATTGGTATTGATTTTGTAGGTTCAGCAGTTTCTGAAGCTTCAGAAGACAGCGAGGTTGTGGGTTATCAATGGGTGTCAAATTTTAGTGGTAATGAAACCGTGATTTCTGAATCAGCTTTATTTACGATTTCATCCTTAGAGCGTGGTTCTCATAAAATAACTTTTAGAGCAATAAATGACATTGGTTTTTGGTCTTCCAATATAACTATAAATATTAGAATTAATGGAGTACCTATATTGAATAATGTACATGTGGATCCAAATCCAGTTATTGCAGGTTCTAGTGTTTTATTGATAGGCAATGCAGATGATCCTGATGGAGATTCTTTGCAGTATCTTTGGACTACAAACGCCTTAAAGTTTGTAGATAAACAAACATCATATGAAAGTTCTGATAATGTAGCAAGTATAGTTACTTCAGATTTAGACATTGGTGAATATGAAGTGTACTTGCATGTTGTAGACTCTTTTGGAGCTACTAGTGAGTCTAGAACTATTACTATAGAAGTCCTTTCACCACCTTCAGTTTCCGCACTATGCAAAGACGAGGCAACACTTAATGAAGAATTAGTCTTCAATGCAATTGTTTCAGGTAAAATAGTAAAATATGAATGGGATTTTGATAGTTCTAATGGCGATATTGATTCTGTAGATTCAACAGGTTCAGTATTTGCTATTCATTCCTATAATTCCACACCCCCTAGTTCAGATTTTTTAGTAGTTCTAAGAGTAACTGCTGATAATGGCCTAACCAGTCGAGATACTTGCACTGTAACAATTATTGAAGATACCTCTTCAGTAACTCCAGAATCGTCATCAAAGGGGGGTCTTGGTTCGATTTCTGAAATAGCTAGTACTCCTGTTTTGATTGGTCTTGCTTTAATTGTAATTATAGGTGCAAGTGTTGGCTTATATATTTGGAATCGAGACAATCAAGATACTAGTTATGTACTCCCATCTAAGCCAAAGTCAATCTCAGGTTCTAAGTCCATGGATTCAGTGGTTCCTCTAGTTTCACGAGTTAAGCAAAAAAGAGTGATTAAAAGGAAAGTAGTAACTGAGACTATGACTATCGAATGTCCAGAGTGCTCTTCAAGAATGGATATTCCTAAAATCACAGGAACACAGCAAATTAAATGTTCAGATTGTGGTCTTGATGGTGAAATAGATCTTTAAAATAGTGTATATAGTTATTTTATAGGGAAACTTTCATAGGGGAGAGTAGTAAAAATGAAACGCGTAAAACTCATTAATGACCCTGCTGAATTGGTAGCACTTTTTAGGGCGGTAGATTCTGAAGGTCGAAGAAACGTATTAACGACTTTAGCTGAAGGTTGGACTATGATTAGTGATTTAGTCTCTAAGCATGGTGAAGAAGCCTATGGAGCAATAACTTATTTTGAAAAGTTTAAGTTAGTAGAATCACGTTGGGAAGTAAATAGTGAAACCGGCCGTCCAGAAAAAGGATATCGTACATTTTACAATGCGTTTCAGATTTCAACTTCATTAACTTTTGATGAAACTCAAGAACTATTGACGGTAGTACTAATGACTGAAAAGAAATTTAAGTCATTAGAAGCAAAAATAGTGAAATTAATAGGTTCCGAGGGTACTTTTGCAAATGATGTTGCTAGAGATTTAGGAGTTACTTCACTTACATTGAAAGGCTTAGTACGCCGTTCTGTTGAATTTGATTTTAAGGGGCATAATATTGTTCCATTGAAAGAGGAAGAATAATGAATGGTTTGGATATCGATGGAACACTACCTGGACAAGAGATAGAAGAAGATAAAGAACTAAGTGACGATATTCGTCGTGAAAATGAAGAAGTTAGTAGCACATCTAAATCTTTAGGCAACTGGGATGGTGATGAGCATGAATTGAGAGAAGAAGAATCGCTTAGAGGTTGGTTGTATCTTGTTGCAGGTGCAGGCTATGGAACTTTAGTTGTTTATCTTATTTTGGTTATTCAGCAAGGAATGAATATTCCTATATTAAGTTCCGGAGAGGTAATTTCTAATAAATCTGGTGCTTTATCGACTGCACTTTTAATTTCAGCCATGGTCTATGTTACGATATGGTTTTTCATGTCTGGCAAGGATCACTCCTTTTTTACAGAAGATCCAGATAAAGCAAAGTTTTATGCAGGTATTATTGGTCTTGCATCATTAGTAATTATTGCAATAAGTTGGGAAGATTTTCAAAGAGAAATGATAGTTTCAGCTATTTTGACATCAATTTCAACTTGGTCTTATATACGTTCAGCTCAAATGAAAGGTTAATAATTTTGTCTAGTGTCTCCACATAGGTAAGACAGATTCATACCCTACTAATGGTACTCCAGTTATGGCTGCAGTATTCTGATCATTAGTCCTTAGATGTTCAGGCCCCAAATCAGATAGATTACCAACACCTAAAGATCCGACTGTGTTTGCTAGTTTAGTTCCAAATTCTTTTAAATCCTTATTTGAACAATTATTTTCTAAAAACATACCTGAGGCTCCTAAAGATATAATTTTTGTAATATTTTCAGAATCCAATGAATCGCATGTAGCTAAAATGATTAAATTATTCTTAATTTTTCTTGTGGCCGTTATTGTAGCTTCCAACGGCATATTGTTGCTCATCAGAATAGCTCCATCTGCTCCTGATTTAGAAATCATTTCTAAATCATTCTCTACTTCACCCGCATTAAGTTTTACCATAATGGGTATTCTCTTTGCGGTACTCTGTCTGATTAATTCTACAACAAACGCTAAATCAGTAGATCGTTGCATATCCAATCTTCTACTTATTTCAGTCTGATTCAGATTAATTATAGCCATATTTGCAGAATCCAAATTTGAAGGAGATGCTTGGTTAATTCCCCAATCAGCATAGATTGGTGCATTATCACCATTCCATAGTAATGGAATTGTTAAGTTCAAAGGTTTTTTCTTGTTTGTACCTATAGATAAACTCATTTTAATTTTGTCTAGTCCTATAGTTCTTGGTCTTCGACTTAATGCAGCTTTGACGAGCATCAAAGAGTCTCCAATTGAATGATTTTTAGTTCTTATTTTTAGGATTTTAGTTCCTTTATAGTTACTACTTATTGATTTAAAGTTTAGACCATTAGGATTTACTCCATGATTCTGCAGAGTTTTTTGTATGGCTTTCCAGTTACTTGGTGAAATATTTGAAACATTTAAGTTATCACTTTCATCAAACTTTCCTGCAATGAAAATCTTACCTCCAGTCATAATTTTCCCAATATCTCCTAAAACATCTCCGCAAACTATTAGTTTTCCTCCACTCATACAAGTTCCAAGATCTCCGTTAACATTTCCAGAAATAATTAAATCTCCACCTTTCATAGAAGGAGCAGCTTCATTTTCTGCTGAGCCTTGAATTACAATAGTTCCACCAGATAAGCAATGTCCAACGCCTTCGTTACAATTACCATTAATAATTATTTCACCATTATTCATGCCATTTCCAACAAATCTTCCGGCATCTCCATTTAGAATAATATTACTGCCATTATTCATACCTCCAAAATTATCTCCAGCATCCCCATCAAAGGTTAATTTTTTTCCAGATGGCATATTAGCGGCAATACAAGGTTGCGAATCTAAGTTGGTAACTTTTGCAGATTCGTGATTTTCCAGTCTTTTGCGTAATTGTTTATTAATTATACTAGAACTCCATGAATTTTCTGAATCTTCCATTTCCTAATGCCCTCTTGTGACCATGTATTCAAGTAGTTCTTCAAATAAAGTTCTGGCTTCACTTTCAGGATATTTTAGTAACACTTTCCGTGCTCCTTCAAGGTATTTATTTGCTTGTATATGGCATTCACTTAGTGCACCACATTCATCCATGATATTAACAGCTTCCACAATATCTTCATCATTATTGTCACTATCAAGGATTTCTAGTAATCGTCTTCGTTGTTTAGAGTTCGCACGATTTAGAGCTTCTATAACAAGTAATGTTCTTTTTCCCTGTCTGATATCTGAACCAGAAGGTTTTCCCAAAACATCTTCAGAAGCAGTTGCATCAAGATAATCATCCCAAATTTGAAACCCTAGACCAACATTAGTAGCCATATTCTCCAATTCTCTTGCCTCATCTTCATTAGTTCCTCCAATACGAGCACCTCCATAGGCTGCAGCACCAAAAAGAATAGAAGTCTTTAGTCGAATCATCTCCAAATAATCTTTAGGCTCAACCGTTTCATTTTCTTCAAAATTAATATCCATTTGTTGCCCTTCAGCAATTTTTCTTACAACGTATGCTACATTTTGGACTAAGTCAGCTTTTATTCGATCATCAATGTCACTGTCAGTTATCATCTCAAATGCATATGCGAATAGAGTGTCTCCAGCAAGTATTGCCGTAGATAGCCCATATATGGTATGACATGCTGCAACACCATGTCTTAGATTATCATCATCCATTACATCATCATGGACTAATGTGAAATTATGTATAGTTTCCAATGCGGTTGCGAATAGAATTGCTTTTTCAGAATCTCCGCCAACCATATCACAAGTAATGAGCGCCATAACAGGTCTCAAGCGTTTTCCTCCTGCTAAAGGAATGTGTGCACTTGCTTCGTATAATTTAGTTGGTTCTCTTATTTTTAAATATTTTTGTAGAGTTTTATCTATCGGTTTTGCTCTAATTGCTATTTTTTCTTTTAAATTCATTCACAATCTCCCATATAGTGTAATTCATCATCAGTAATATCACTAAGGTTATCTAAAGTATCCCAAATATCACTCAAAAAGTTTTCTTGAATTAATCTAAACCATGGTCCAATGTTTAGTCTTCTATTATCGGCAGCATCAAAGAGTAATTGAAGTTCTTTCTGATCAACATATTTGGTTTGCTCGATTTCATTTGGATTTGGATTGATATTTAGATCACATTTTATGACAAATATATAATCTATTTCGTGTTCAATCCATTTTTCGTCAGCTCTAGAGCGATAGTGCATTTTTGTGATATACTTTATATCGTTTAATCCAATTAGTGAGGTGTCTATTCCTAATTCCTGTGACAATTTTCTTTTGGCAGCTTTCTTGGCCCCCATAATTCCGTCTTCTTCGTTATCTGAGTAAAGTGGATGGCTACAACAGCTATTAGCCCATATAGATGGAAATGTAATCTTTTCAGATGCTCTTTTCTGAATTAATAATTTGTTTTCAGTATTGAATAATAAAATGCTAAAAGCTCGATGCAACTTTCCTTCTCCTAAATGGCAATTTACTTTTGTGTCTTTTCCAATAATATTGTCATTATTATCAACGATTATACAATTCTCTTCCATCATATCTTTTTGGTCTTTGTCGTATCCTTGAAGTTCGACTGTTGTCTCAGGCATTATAGTATACTATAAAGGGTCCAATTAAAAAATGAACAGTGCATGCTAAGCTCTTTATTTCACCACCAAATAAGGCATTCATGAGTAAGTTAGATTTCCTACAAGAGTTAGGTATCGAAGAGGTTAATCTGGGTGGTTTTTCAACAAAATGGTTAGGTTCAGGTAGTGCTCTAAAATCTATTGCACCTGCTGATGAAAGTTTGATTGCTACAGTTAATCAATGCGATTCAGGTGATTACGAACAGATACTGAAAGACACGGCGACTATTTTTCAAAAATGGAGAATGGAACCTGCACCAAAACGTGGTGAAGTCGTTAGAATTCTAGCTAATGAATTTCGTAAACATAAAGTCGCTCTTGGAAAATTAATAGCTTGGGAAATGGGTAAGATTCAAGCCGAAGGTGAAGGTGAGGTTCAAGAAATGATTGATATTGCAGATTATGCAGTTGGTCTTAGTCGACAACTTTACGGTAAAACTATGCATTCTGAACGCCCTAATCATCGTATGTATGAGCAATGGCATCCATTAGGTACAGTAGGGATTATTACTGCTTTTAATTTCCCAGGAGCTGTTTGGGCTTGGAATGCAATGATAGCTGCAGTTTGTGGCGATGTGATGGTTTGGAAACCTTCTTCTAAAACACCATTAACTGCAATAGCTATCCAAAAAATAGTTAATCAAGTTTTAGATCCATTAGGTTGGAACGGTGTCATGTCATTGTTAGTAGGTTCTAGTAGGGATGTAGGTGAGATGCTAATACATGATAGAAGAGTGCCATTAATTTCAGCTACTGGTTCTTGTAATATGGGGCGTAAAATAGGTGGCACAGTTTCTAAGAGATTGGCACGTTCTCTTTTGGAATTAGGGGGCAATAATGGAATTATTGTAATGCCGGATGCAGATCCTGAATTAGTTTTGCGAGCAGTAGTATTTGGCGCCGTTGGAACTGCTGGTCAAAGATGTACCTCTACACGTCGTTTGTTTTTGCACAAGGATATAGCTTCTGATATGATTGAGCGTTTGGTTACTTCATACTCTCAAGTTAGCATAGGTGATCCTTTAGATTCTAAGACACTTATGGGTCCGTTAGTTGATGGAACTGCTGTAAATGATTTTACGTCGGCACTTGAAACGATTAAAAGTGAAGGCGGTGAGATTCTTTATGGAGGGAATAGTATTGATTCTCCCGGATTTTATGTCGAACCTACTATAGTACGTGCGAATAGAGACATGGCTATTGCCAGAGAAGAAACGTTTGCACCTATTCTTTATTTGTTTGAGTTTGAGACATTAGAAGAAGCAATATTAATACATAATTCAGTTGATCAGGGGCTATCATCATCTATATTTACAAGAGACATGCAATCTGTTGAGAATTTTCTTTCACACGCCGGAAGTGATTGTGGTATTGCTAATGTTAATATTGGAACGAGTGGGGCTGAAATTGGTGGTGCCTTTGGTGGAGAAAAGGATACTGGAGGTGGACGTGAAGCAGGATCAGATTCATGGAAAGTTTACATGCGTAGGCAGACCAATACACTTAATTGGTCCGATGACTTACCATTAGCACAAGGAATTGAATTTGGATAAATATGAGTGAAGATGAAAGACAATATATGCGTGTGCCCAAAGAATTAGCTGAAATCGTTATGGGGAAATTATCAGACGAAGGTCTAATAGATGAAGAAGGTGAAGTAAAGTGGGAAGGTGAGTTTGTTTCTTTTCCTTTAATTGTCGATTCTTCAAAAGATAAAAATTAATTATAATAACAGATTGTTTCAGGAATTATGTCAAGTAGCTCTAGCCAATTTTGCATATTGGTGGTATCATTTGGATTGTCTGGAATAATATCAGGAATAAAATCAGGAATAAAATCATCAAAGGGGTCTACGTTAATTTCTTCTTCAGAAATTATAGCAATACCCATTGCGACAACAATTAGGTTATATTCTGGAGCTTTCCAAACTTCCCCGACATAAAGTGTTTTTGACCCCTTAGTTATAGTTCTATTATACCCTTCAAATCCGATACTATCTGTTTTTGCAGTACCATTAAAAATAGAATATTGTGTTTCATAGCCTTGTTTTGTTTTTCGACTTCCCTTTTCTATCTCTGAATCTAATTCGATTTTTTGATCCACAGCCATTCTTTTAAATTGTTTATCTAATTCAGATAGCATGTCTTTTTCCTCAATATCAATTGGCACTTTCACAGCAACCACCATTAGTATTCCAGGGTAACCGTCATTATTTCCTTCATTATCTTCAGCATCATCTATGTAAAGTGAAAAAGTAGTTGAGGCCAATCCAAGGCCATATTCGTCATATTGATTCATTACATTTTTCCAACCATTTCCCGAGTCTCCTTGAACAAAGGATTTTGGTACTTTAATGGTGGCAGTGTCATACATTGGCATTAACAAGAGACAAGGTATGACAACTAAAAGACCTACAAAGGTTGCAGAAAAACTTCGTAATGCCATTCTCTTGTTTGAGCGAGGTATTCCTGAAAGAGTTCTTCCAATTAGGTATATTGGAATCCCTATTGTCATTGCTATAAGTAAGGGAATCATATTTTCATTAGCATATGTTATGAATAGTCCAATTAATAGGAATACACAACATAATTGGTATCCTAAATCTCGTACATATATTGTTCTTTGATAAAATCCAAAGGACCATCTAGTATTGATAACTGGAATCTTAAAATAATTAAGAATATATTGGTAGGCTTGTAATATTAGACCTGGTTTTGGATCCACGCCTCTGAATTCGTTGGTTTTCTTTCTATCTCTATGGATTATAAAAAATCCAATTGAAATTATTGCAAGAAAAAAAGTCCAAAATCCGGTTCCTGCTCCAAATGAACTTGCATAATATGATAGAAAGGATATTGCTGCAAAACTCCATGCCGATGTTAGGGGTCTTGATTCATTTTCACCAATCAGTTCAATATTTAGAGTAGGTGCTTTTCCAAGGTCTTCAGCCTCCCATATTTGCTTTCCATCTTTTCTAATAACTCCAACTACTGAGTTTAATCTAATATCTTCTGATATCTGATCCAAAGTTTCATTGTCTTTAGTGATATTCCAATTTTTAGATTTTACGCCGATTGTTAATGTTTCAATTCTTATTTGTTGCCTAGCAATTGAAAGAAGCATAAAAATAGCAGCAATCCATTTACTTCCATCGAGCATTATCAATGACATTGGAATAAAAATTAGTTGCCACCACCAAGAAAACATTGGAGTAAATAGTCTGCCCAGATAATTTATTTTATCAGAATAGATATCCCATACTTCATTTTTATTAGAAATGAATATACGTAGATTTGTAATTGCAATAGAGTATCCAGTTTTTCGATTTACGGTTAGATCTTTATATTTTTTAAGAAATTTTTCGTTGGGCAAAAATTTTTCAGTTAAATCCACAATAATCATACCATTAGCATATAAATAAGGTTTTCAGAAATTTTTTATGATAAACATGAAAGCAGATAAATTAATAGGGCCTATTATTACATAATAATGGAAATACTTGATTGGGTTCGTTTTTTTCTCGGACTTGGTATGTTATTCTATGGTTCTTGGACTGATTTGAAAACACGCAGAGTTCCTAATCAGGTTTGGCTTATTTCAGGCAGTATTGCCTCATTACTATTATTTTATGAATTTTCAGTGGACAATGTAGGTTATCATGTTTGGGGATTATTATTTGCAACAATAGTACTTTTCTATAATGCATTTATTGATGAATATGTCTTAGATAATAATCAAATATATCTATGGAGATTCACTCAATCTTTAGCCATTATATCTGCAATATATTTCATGATAACTACGAATCCCGATGAAATCCAAGAAAATAATTATCGAATAATAGATATATTATCAATCTCAGTATTAATGATCTTAATGTATGTTTGGTTTTATTTTGGCCCTACTATAGGTGGGGCTGATGTTAAAGCAATAATGACAATTGGCTTAGTAGTTCCTTTTACAATATCAATAGATAGTGGAGTTTTAACTGCATTTGAAACGCGTGGTTTTCCATATCCTTTTGTTGTTTTTATGAATTCACTTTTACTTTATCTATTAATTCCGATTTGTCTCTTAATTTATAATGTATTTAGAAAAAACATTGATAGTCCTTATTTTCAAATGTTATTTGGGACTAAAATGTCTTTGGTCGATGCTCGTGAAAGTTTTGTTTGGCCAATGCAACAAGTTGTGGGGGGAAAGGTAGTTTTAGTAACTTTTATCAAACATAAATTTGATTCCAACAAAGAATGGGATAAATTAGAAGAAGCAGGAGTTACCAATCCTTGGATTTCTTTTAAGATACCATATATAATTCCTCTAACGTTGTCCTTCATAGTATCTTTTGTTTTTGGAGATTTATTTTCAGCTTATTTAGTTGAACCTATCAATTCGTTAATGAATTAAATCTATGAATTCGCTGAGTACTGATGCAGTGGCACCCCAAATTGCATTATCATCTATTCGAAAATGTGGTACTTCTACCTTGTTTCCATGCAACTCCCATGTTTCTGAATAATTGTTGTCTGCACTAATTAATTCAGATACGTTTGTTATTAGCAATTCATCTACCTCATCATTATTTAAAATCCATTCAGGTTCTTTGTCTAAAATACCTATAAATGGATAAATTAGATACCCTGAAACTGGAACTGGTAATGGTGTTAATTGTCCTATAATCTCTACTGTTTTTATTTTGATGCCCACTTCTTCAAAAGCTTCTCTAACTGCAGTATAATCTATTTCTTCACCTTTTTCTTTAGCACCACCAGGCAATGCAATTTGACCGGGATGATTCCTTTCATGCATAGGTCTTTTAATTAAAGGAAAATACCATTCATTATTTTTTTTGAACAATGCTAACAGTACTGCTGCCTTTTTCATGGAGTTTAATTTTTCTTCAGACAATATACGTTCATATCTTTCTAAACTCTCACTTTCTATGCTCTCACCAGTTTCAGATTTTACAGCCATTCTCTTCCAAGAATCTATTCCCGGCAATTCATATTTCAAGCTATTTCTGAGTTTAGTTATCAATATTTCACTTCACAGATAACTCTTCTAATATTTTTAGTAAAAGGTTCCAGAATTTATCTACTGAATAAATTTCAACCCTCTCGTCAGGTGAATGTGGTCCCTTAATTGTGGGTCCAAATGAAATCATGTCCATGCCGTTTACTTTTTCACCAATAACTCCACATTCAAGTCCTGCATGTATTGCACAAATATTTGGTTTTTCATCAAGCATTTCTGAATAAATCGTAGTAGTAATATCTAATATTGGTGAATTAAGATTTGGAGCCCATCCCGGATACGGCTCTTCTTGTTCGATTAAAGCCTCATAAGAATTAGCCATTATTGATATTCGTTCTCGTTGAAAATCCAAAGCTTCAGCAATTGAAGATCTTGTTGAACATATAATATTGTACATATCATTTCTTATTTTTACTGATGCTAGATTATTGGATGTTTCTACTAATCCTTTTACATCATGTGAGTATTTCAAAACACCATGTGGTAATATTCTCAATAAATGTATTAGTTTTCTTTGACTCTCTTTGTTTAATGTGTCTTTTGGAGAATTATTTAATCCTGACAAACGGACTCTCATATTTGTTTCTAATGAACCAAATTCTTTTTTGAATGCATTTTCTTTTTTTGATACTATAATTTGCGCATCGGATACAGCTTCGGGACTTAGTAAAATAGTAGCAAAAGCTTCTCGCGGTATTGCATTGTGCTTGTCCCCTCCCTCAAGAGAGACTAAGCGTGTATCTGTATCACGATTTAAGGCATCTAGCACAGAAGATAGAAATACAATTGCATTTCCACGTTCTTCATGTATGTCCACTCCAGAGTGTCCACCTTGAAGTCCATCTACTGATAATTGGAATGAAAGAAAATCAGATGGTGCCTCCTGATGTTTAATTGGTAAGTTTATACTAGAATCTCCACCACCAGCACATCCAATACATATTTCCCCCCAATCTTCAGTGTCTAAATTGAGCATTGTTCTACCTTTAATAATTTCTCCGTTTAATGCAAATGCTCCAGTCAAACCAGTCTCTTCATCCACGGTAAAAAGACATTCTAGAGGGGGTAATGCAGTATCGTTAGGCATGTCTAGTAGTGAAAGTGCTGCAGCTACGCCAATTCCATTATCGGCCCCTAAGGTTGTTCCCTTTGCTTTCAGCCACCCCTCTTCAATGTAAAGATCCAAAGGTTCATTCATAAAATCATGATTTGAGTCTCTATTCTTTTCACACACCATATCTACATGACTTTGAATTACAATCGTTGGAGCGTTTTCACCACCACTACTTCCTGGTCTAAGTATTACTATATTTCCGGTAGAATCTTCTCTTGTTTCTAAATTTCTTTCATTAGCAAAATCCTTCAGAAATTGCAATATTTTTTCTTCGTGTTTAGATGGCCTTGGAATTTTAGTTATATTCTCAAAATGTTTCCATAAAATTTCAGGTTTCAATCCATCAACTATAGATTTCATAACTCATTAAGTTAGGCCGTTGAAATAAAATTTAGTTTATTTGTCGATATTCAATATCGATGAAAATATAAGGTTCAAGTATTGTGTCTTCATATGTTTCTACACTATTACCATTTACTTTCACTTCAATAATATGTTGTTCATCAGTTTCATAATCTAAAATTTTATTTTTAGTAAAATCTTTTTCCCATATATCAAAGAAAAATCCCAAGAGAGCTGTTGCATCTCTTGTAGTTTCTATATGAATTCGCCCACTGTTATCGTATGTGTGTATAGGATGTAAAAATATAAGTTCGCCAGTTTCATTAAGCTCAAATCCTACATTCATTGGAATTTCACTTCTTTCATCATTAATAGTAATATTTAGTTGAAAATGGTAGTGATAATCTGATTTAATTCCATTAAGAGAATAGTAGCAAATATCACTTTTCAGATATTCGTTTTCAATTATTTTATCTTCTTCATTTACATTAAGATAAAAAACAGTGGTTAGGGTAGATATTGTAATTAGTGATAGAAATATACCTTTTAGTATATCTGAATTAATCCCATTATTCATCTTTTTTACCAAAGACTATCATTATACCAAGACCTATTGCACTTACAGCTGAAATTATAGCTATGATAAGCAAAACCGGAGATCTCTCTTCTTGACCCTCTTCATTTTTGTTGTCAGTTTCAGTATCTTGGAATCCCGTAGTTATGTGCTTATCTGAATAAACAGTCACATTTCCATAAATTATGGTTGTATTTCCAGAAGTTTCATTAAAAGTTAAATCTTTGAAGGCATATTTTCCAACAATATCATCATAGCTCATATTAAGTGAAGTTTCATTAAATATAATTTCAAAATATGCATTACATTCTTCATCCACCTTTGTTCCATTTACATGTTCACATGAATTGGTCAAAGTTCCCGAATTCCAACCTTCATCATCAAATATCCCGTCTGAATCTGCATCTACTAAAATTTGGTGGGTGATATTTTCAGTATCATCTACATTTATCCAACGTGCAGTATCATTAACTAACATTTGGACATTATATGGTTGTACTCCGTTTTTTGATAATATTATTGTAAAAGTCCCTCCAGTATGTGCAGATACATTTGGAACTATTACTTGAAATGACAAGAGCAGTGTGATTACTATTGTAACAACTAGGCCCTTGTTCTTCATATATCTCTATTCTAAATAGCCTATAAATAAAAGGTTATACATAGATAAAATAATGCAGACAAAGGAAATTGCTTTAGCAATATTGCTGATACTTAGTACGGTTAGTGCTGCGGCTTATTTTTTAACTACTGAAGAGACCATCTTTGATTTGTCTGGAGATGCTTTGCTTACAGACCCCTTACTCCAAGAAGAAGGCCACGACCACATGGAAGCTTCTATGCATAATATGAGTAGTGGAAACATTAAACAAATAGAGTATAATCCATTAACAAATGGAGGTAACGCAGAGATAACTGTTGCAGATTCTCCCGATGGAAGAACTTATGCATATCAAGCTGGTTGGTCAGAATTCCATATTATAGATGTAACCGATCCTTACAATACAACCGTAACAGGAAAGTATACCGATCCTAATACTCAACTTTTGGATATCAAATATTTAGAATTTAGTGGCAGAGAGTATGTAATACTTCAAAACCAAATAGTAGATCCCGGTTATGCCGATCCTCAAGTCGGAGAGTGGGGAGATCCTACACAAGTTAGTGTAGTTTTGATTGATGTAACGAATAAGACAAATCCAGTTTGGGTAGATAGTTGGTATGATTCAGACCATCCTAGTGGCCCCCATAATCTTTACACACATATGATTGACAATGAGTGGTATATTTTTGTTGCAAATCCCGATTATGAAGGATGTGATATTGCTGTTGGAGAAGCTTGTGGTGGTGTAACAATCGCTCATTTGAATCTCCAAGGTTCTGCAGCTAATAACATATTAGAAGGAGTTTCTGGAGGAGGTTTTGGTCATACTGTGGTTAAAGTCGGAGAATATGAAGTAGCTTGGGAGACAACAAGAGGAGGTTGGATTTATATTCATGATATGACAGTTCAAACATGGCCTGATGATGATCCGCTAGACCCTCGTTATGGCCGAACCTATGTTTATGGTGCATATTGGGAAGCCGGAGTAAGAATTGGAGATGTTACTGATGTTCCACACCCAGTTAATAGCCCTGAAAATTATTTGTTTTATGCATCCGGTTGCAAAATTTTGGGTGGTGCATCACCAACTTGTCTCTGGAGAGCTCCTGAAGTTGGATATTGGATGGATTTTGCAGATTTTGATGGAGATGGTGAACCAGATAGCGGTTCAACCGGTAATGTGAATGGAGGGCGTTCATCGTATATTCATTATACTGAACCTTATCCTGAAATGGTAGATTTATCACATATTAATTCGGACCTAGTTGGTAAAAGACATTTGATATCTGCGGCCGTTGAAGTATTATCAACAAACGTAGGGACTGGTATGATTTATGTTATTGATAATACAGATTACGAAATCATAAATGGTAATTTACGTTTTCTTCCAAAATTGATTGGAGATTGGGAAATTCCGACATCAGGTATGCATTGTTTTGGAGAGTCATGTGAGGCGCATGCAAATGGTGAAGAATGGCTACTTTTTAGTCCTCACAACTTAGATTCCGGCTATTTTATTACAGATGAAGAAAAACCAGATCAAAGTTATGGAGGTGGTTGGGATGGTAGATTATATATTTCTCATTACCATGGAGGTCTTTGGGTTGTTGACATTGAAACTATAGTAGCTACAGGCAATGATATTGATAGAAACAATTCACATCTAAAATCTACTATTGGATTCATTTTACCGCAAAATGGCGGATATGGCGAACCTTTAGATTCTAATTTCTATGATTTTGGTTGGATTCCTTTCTTGTGGGCTGCTGAATATCATGATGGTTATACTTATCTTTCATGCATAACATCAGGATTATATATTGTACAATTGGATTTAGATATTCCCTATATTGAAGATGGTTCTTCTACTGATGATTAATTTCCTGCTAATCTTTTAACAGATATAATTTGTTGCGGTTTGTTTGGTCTATCCATATGGCCAGTCTTGCAATTCTCTATCTTTTGCACTGTATTCATTCCATTAGTGACTTTACCAAATATAGCATGTGCACCATCAAGCCATGGAGTTGCTACAGTTGTTAAAAAGAATTGTGAACCTCCAGTATTACGGCCGGCATTAGCCATAGAAAGGACACCCGGTACATTGTGTTTTAAATCATCGTGGAATTCACAATTTATTTGATATCCTGGGCTTCCCGTTCCAGCTTTTGGATTTTTAGGATCCTTAGAGTTTGGACATCCACCTTGTAGCATAAAATCTTTGATTACTCTATGAAAGTGTAATCCATTGTAGAAGCCTTTATCAACTAATTTTAGAAAATTATCTACAGTTTTAGGCGCTTTGTCATCGAATAATTCGATTGTTATGTCTCCAGCACTTGTTCTCATTAATACGGTAGTCATGTTTATACGATTAGAAAGGCCTCAAAAAAGTTGACCCTATTATTTTAACAATAACCGTTTTGTGATGATTATGTGGAAGACCCCGTAAATACTTCAGAATTTTGGGAAGCTTGCTATGAGTCTGAAATGGATGGTTGGGACTTAGGTGGCCCAACTCCTGTTTTTGAAAGGTTAGCTTCAGAATTACCTAAAGGTAAAATATGCGTTATTGGATGTGGTCGTGGCTATGATGCAGTAACATTTGCAAAGGCGGGTTTTGATGTTACAGCAATTGATTTTGCAGAAACTGCAGTAATGTCAACACGTGAAAGAGCAAGAAACGCTAATGTTGAATTACGAGTTCTTCGGGAAAATATTTTTGAGCTCCCAGAAGAGTTGTATGGTCAATATGATTACATTATGGAATATACTTGTTTCTGTGCCATTAGTCCAGAACGTCGTTTTGAATATGATCGAGTTGTTTGGCAATTGTTAAAAACAGAAGGGAAACTGTTGGGCCTTTTTTTACCATTAGATAAAGACTTAGAAGAAGGTGGCCCTCCTTGGGGTGTAAAAATTAGTGAATTGCATAAACTCTTTGGTTTGCATTGGAATTTAGAGCATGAAGAAATGCCTAAAGAATCTATTGATAGAAGAGCTGATCGTGAGATATTGATGGTCTGGTGTAAGAAATGAAAAATTTTGAAAAACTAACTGAAGATAATTTTCTTAATCTGAAAATAAAAGAACACAGTGGTAAGTCGTTAATTGTATTTTCAGCAGATTGGTGTCCTTATTGTATTACCTTTTTTAATAATTTAAAAGAATATGGTGAGATTGAGTCAATATTTATTGCCGATATTACTGATGTTGAATCAAAATTATGGAATGCTTTTGATTTAGACGTAATTCCTACGATGGCTATTTTTGAGGAAGGAAATTTAGTAAAAAGATGGGATGGGATTGTTGGCCAAGGTTTAACTATCAACGATATTGAAGGCGCTAATTTATTTTTTTCGAAACTTTAGGTTGAATATAGCCGTTATTGCTATAATTATTACACTAAGTGGTGTTTCTAGATAATTAAGTTCTTTTATTTGGTTTATGAGGTTAGAATCTTCAGTTTGGTTTGTTTGGTTATAGTTTATTTTTGGATTTTCTTCAGGTTCTTGTATTTCTATCGAATTTACAAGCCAGAATTCATCAGCAATTTGCATATCGCTATTTCTTATAAATTTATAGTTTATACTGGTCTCGGTTGCTTCAAACAAAGTATATCCATATGCTACTTCTCTATATGCTGACCACAGAGGTTGAGGTTCTTCTAAACCATCATATGTAGATCTACCTGCCATTCCTGCAACTATGTGGATTGTAGCTCCTGGCTTATAAAAAGGGTTATCTAGATTTCCACTATTGTTTGAATACACATTTTCTTCAAAAACAGGATATGTTCTTTCATAATGATGGTCATGTCCCCAAATTGCAAGGTCGACTTGATAATCAAAGAGAAGGCCTTCCATAGCTTCTCTAAATTCGATTTCACTTCCATGTCCCTCCCCATCGCCATTTGAGCTGTACATTGGCCTATGTGCAAATATTACAATCCAAGGATAATTTTCTCTATTGTTATTAGCATCTTCCAAATCATTTTTAAGCCAAGTATGTTGTGTACTTCCTGGTTCATAATCGTGTTCAGATGAAATTGAAACAAAATGTATAAACTCAAAATCAAAACTATACCAGAAACTATTTTGGCCGGGATTGAAAAATCTACTTTCATAAGCATCAAAACCATAAGGTTCAGCATCTTCTTCATGGTTTCCAGGGGCATACATATGTGGGCATTCGGAAGTCAAACTTTCAATTTGATTTTGGTATTCGTCCCAAACACTTTGATCTCCTATACCATTACCTGAACCTGCACCATTTGCATAAGAGATATCACCAGGATGTATAACTAAATCAAGATTTTCATTTTCCATATTGCTAGTTGTTTCTTGTGCATTACTTGATGTTCCATGATCAGCAATAGCCCCTATTGTGATTTTATCAGGATTCTTTTCTAACGTTTTGAATGAATAAACACTACTCCATTCTCCCTCTCCACCTACACGATAATAATAAGTCGTATTTGGATTTAAATTAGATAACAAGGTAGTGTGTGTGCATGTAGTCCATAGATACATATCATTATTTCCATTTTCAGATAGATTTAGATTTTCGTTATCAATTCCGTATTCTACAATATTATCAGATGGGCAGAAGGCACTAGTATCTTCTTCAGTGCCCCATTGAATCACCATTTCAGTAGGTGTTCCTGTTGTAGCAAGATGTACTTGTTCAGGTTCTGCAGCTTCTCCATTTATTGAGATAATAATTGTGGAAAAAATAAAAATTAAAAGTAATTTATTCCACCTCATCAAATTAGTTAATTATGTACTATGATATAATATTTTTACAATATTACTCTGGGTTCTTCTTTAACTGTATTTAGTACTAATGAGGTATTACTCCGTTCTATATGTTTTTGAGATAATGTAGTTTTTATGAAGAAATCCATTTCTTGTCTATTCTTAAATCTAGCTAAAATTAAAGAGTCCCACTCTCCAGTCATGTCATAAACTCCAAAAACTTGTGGATGTTTAGCTATAGAATCTTGTAAATCCATTATCTTTCCTTTGCTAATTCGAAGATTAATTATGGCTGTCAAATTAAATCCAACTTTTTCGGGGTTGAGTTCAGCATAATATCCTCTTATTATTTTTTCTTTTTCAAGATTTTTGATATGACTGTTTACAGTGCCTAGTGCAGTGCCAGTTGAGGTTGCAAGCTCTCTTTGTGAAGCTTTTCCATTTCTGTTTAAACAACGCAAAAGTTCAATATCTTTAGGTTTAAGGTTCATTAAATGAACATATGTTCAGCCCATATATAAATTAATAGGTATAATTATATTTATTCTATGATTAATAGTTAATAGTGTCAATACTTACGATTTTCTTATATACTATGTTTCAAATAAGGTATTAGTGGTAATTATGAGTAAAGCAAAACTTGAATACATTTGGTTAGATGGTTATATCCCAACTCAGAATATGAGAAGTAAAACTAAAATTATAGAAGATTTTAGTGGTAAGTTAGAAGATTGTCCGGTTTGGTGTTTTGATGGTAGTTCAACAAAACAAGCTGAAGGCAATTCTTCAGATTGTTTATTGAAACCAGTTGCAATTTATCCTGATCCAATGAGGGAGAATGGTTATTTAGTGATGAATGAAGTTTTGAATCCAGATTCAACACCACATGAGTCTAATTGTAGAGCATTAATTGATGATGATGATAACGATTTTTGGTTTGGTTTTGAACAAGAATACTTCATTATGGATGTGGATACACAATTGCCTTTAGGTTTCCCGCTTGGTGGATATCCAGGTCCTCAGGGTTTGTATTACTGTTCAGTAGGTGGGAAAAATACACATGGTAGGCATATTGTTGAAGAACATGCAGATATATGTTTGGAAACAGGAATAAATTTTGAAGGTATAAACCAGGAAGTGGCTTGCGGCCAATGGGAATTCCAATTATTTGCTAAAGGGGCTAAAAAAGCAGGTGATGAGATATGGATTGCCCGATACCTTTTAGATAGATTAACTGAAAATTATGGCTATTATATTGAGTATCATCCTAAACCAATTAAGGGAGATTGGAATGGCTCAGGAATGCATGCAAATTTTTCGGACACAACGTTACGAACCTGTGGTGATGAAAAAATTTTCCAGAAAGTTTGTGAATCATTCGGTAGAAATATTGAAAAACATATCTCAGTTTATGGTGCTGATAACGATCAAAGGTTAACAGGAGCTCATGAGACTCAATCAATCAATGAATTCTCTTATGGAGTTTCAGATCGTGGAGCTTCGATAAGAATACCTATAGGGACTGTAGAAGATGGTTGGAAGGGTAGACTTGAAGATAGACGTCCAGCTTCAAATGCAGACCCTTACAAAATTGCATCAGTAATAATAACAACAACGAAATCAGCATACTAATTTCGATTTATGGTGGTGGCCCCACCCGGATTTGAACCGGGGTCAATGGCTCCCAAAGCCACAAGGATACCAAACTACCCCACAGGGCCACAAATATTTCACTAAAGGGGGTTGATTTAAGGACTCTTGGTTATTTCAAAGTGAGGTCTGATTTTAGTATCTCCAATTCCCTCAACACGATATGGTTTCTCCCCAATTGACTTGAATCCACACTTCTCTAGAACAACTTGCGGAGATTTATTTTCTTTGTGAGTGGCGGCCCAAATTCTTTCTAGGTTTAATTCGTTAAATCCAAACCTTTTTATTTTTTCGATAGCTTCGAAGGCATAACCCTTATTCCAATATTTTTTTCCTATCCAACATCCAATTTCACCCCTTAATGTAATTTTCAAACTACCTATTAAATTACCACTATATTTTTTAGTAAGTGCAAAATGATGTTTTTCTTTAGACCCAATATTAAGCCACCAAACGGCATGCTTTTCCAAGTAAGGAAAAGGAAGTTCAATCCATTCAGTTACAGTTTTATCATTAAGTAAAGAAATTAATTCTTTTTTATCATTTAAATCAAATTTACGAAGAATTAATCTTTTAGTCTTCATCATCAATCATCTCAGCATCTTGTACTTCAGGTTTCGAGAGATCAAGGATTACTTCTTTGCCTTTTTTTGGTCTTTGATAAATAATGTCCGTATCTAGTACAGTTTCCGCTTCTACAGTTTCCGCTTCTACAGTTTCCGCTTCTACAGTTTCCGCTTTTACGGGTTCTGCTTCTACAGTTTCCGCTTCTATGGCCGCTTCAGGTAACGTCTCATCATCTAGTTTTACAAAAGTTGAAAGTAAAGTTCGTTCACTTCCATCTTCAAAAAATAAATCTAACCTATACGCCTCTCCCTTGGGTTTACTATTCTTTACTTCACCCTTTCCAAAAATATCGTGTGAAATCTTAGTTCCGGGTGGATATTCACCATAATCAGTTTCTACACTTTCAGTCACTACTTCAGTTATTTGAGTATTATTTTCTTCAACTTTTTGAACCTTAGCAACATCCTTTGATTCAGGTTTTTTGAATGATTCTTCATCAGGTTCTTGTTTCTCAATATGAGATTCACTTACTTCATTAAGTGTTAAAAATGTTCCTAAAATTCTACGTTTTCCTCCCTTAAAATCGACTTCAACAGACCAATGTTTACCAGCTTTATTTAGTTGTAATACAGTTCCATTTCCATAAACTCCATGTGTAACTTTATCATCTTTCAAGAAAGGTTTACTGTCATTAGGAGTTTCTTCATGTACCGATTTAATTGTTTTAGAAGTTTCGACAACTTCCTGAACTTCTTCTTCAGCCTTTTCTTCTCTAGTTATAGCATCTTCCAAATCATCACTAGCTTTTTCGTCTGCTTCTATTGCTTTTTCTAAATTATCAGAAGCTTGATCTTCTTTACTAGATGTAGTTTCAACTTCTTCAGCAGCGATATCTTCATTTGTAATGGCTTCAGCTAGGGTTTCTTCAGCTTCTTGCTGTTTTTCCATATTTTCTTTTAATTCAGTTTCAGCTTCTTTGATTTCGTCTTCCTTAGCTTCATTATCCATTAATTCAGTGACTTCTTCAACCGATTCAATAACCGCTTCCGTAGCGACATTCTTAGCCTCGACAGCTTCAACAACAGTATCAGCAGCTTGAACTTCTTCTTTAACGGCTTCAGCATATGCTTCAACAGCTTCAGTTTCAGTGTTTAAGGCTTCAATAACTGCTTCCGCAGCTACAACCTCAGTTTCTGCAGCTTTTTCTAGATTTTCTTTGGCTATGTTTTCAGCATTAACAGCATCTTGTATTGTGTTAAGAGTAATTTCCTCAGCAGCTTCAATTTCTTCTGGTTCTATAACTACATTTTCAATAACTTCCTCTGTGGCATCTGTAGCAGCTTCAACAGCAATTGTTGCTTCTGCAATTTCTTCAGTAGCCTCCACAGCAATAGCATCTTTTGTACTTTCCTCAGCAGCTTCAACCACAGCTTCCGCAATTTCTTCAGTGGCTTCCACAGCAATAGCAGCTTCTGTACTTTCCTCAGCAGCTTCAACCACAGCTTCCGCAATTTCTTCAGTGGCCTCCACAGCAATAGCAGCTTCTGTACTTTCCTCAGCAGTTTCAATTTCTTCTGGTTCTATAACTACACTTTCAACAACTTTCTCGGTGGCATCTGTAGCAGCTTCAATAACAGCTTCCGCAATTTCTTCAGTTGTATCTGTAGAATCTACAATAACCATATCCCAGTCACTCGTAGCTTCAACAATGTCAACTTCAGCAACAGGTGAAGCAATAGGTATGACCATTTCAAATTCATCTTCAATTTCTACAACTGAAGGGAATGACTTTACTTCTTCTTCAAAATCTATTTCTTCAAGTGGTGCCTCTTCCAAAGCTTGAGCCCAAACAGAACAAACTCTTGCCACAGGTTCGTTTATCCTCAGACATGTAACGCAGATATTAGCATTTTCAGGCTGCCAAATACATGGTTGGTTTGGTAAATTATCAAGAAATTCACGTATAGATCCATAACTTTGTGGTTGCCCTGCCATTTTTTCACTTCGTTGAAATTATTCCAAATACGATATAATCATACTATACTGGAGTTAGTATAGTTTTCGACTACTATAAAATATTAGCATACTACCTTCTATATACACCACCTATAATAGAAATTTGGCTGTGTTGACTATGGTTAATGAGAAAATCTTTGCAATTTTTATATTTTTGATACTGACTTTTTCTGGAACTGTAATTTTGTTTGGAGAAGATACTAAGCAAGATTTAGTAGATATTATAGGGGTTTCAGGTGAAACCGAATGGCTTGAACCTGTTTTTATGCCAAGAGATGAAGAATGTATTGACGAGAATAATGGACAAGAATATCCCGAATATGGTATTGGTTATGAACCAAGTTTATCTTTAGATTCCAAGGGAAATATGTTTGTTACAGCCCATAAAGATTTAAGATGGGGAGGTGAAGATGCACCGATACCAATCTTTCTAGATCCTGATGATCCGGGTTTATGGTATGCTTGTCAAGATGATGAGAGTACTTCTTGGGATTATTGGGCTTCTTGGTTCTGGAAAACAAATGATGGAGGTCTTACTTGGGATCATGGAGATAATTTCGATCCAACTCCTGGAAATATGTTGATGGCTAATTATGTCGCTGGTGGCTCAGAATGTTTGGGTGATGAAGGGGATATATCGGTTGATGCAAATGATAAGATATATTATCTTGATACCACTTTGGAAGATAATTGGTGGCACATATTTTCAGATGGGGGAAATACCTATGATTCTGGTGTTTGTCAGAGAATGAATTCAATGGCTGCAGATGATAGGCCTTGGTTAGCAGCTCAGGGTGATGGTATAATTCATTATTTAGGAAATTCAGGGGCTCCACCTCCAGAATGTACTATAGATTCAGGTCGTTATTGGTATTATCATTCAGAAGATGCAGGAAATACCTTTTCACAATGTTACTCAATGCCAGGTGGATGGTCTACAATAGCATCCCAACGCAATGGTTCATACGTATATGTAGCTCAAGAAAACGCAGATAGTGCGTCAGGAACAGTCATAGTTCGAATTAGTGATGATTATGGCCGAGGAACTGGTCCAGGTCCATCAGATGGAACGTGGCAAGATCCCGTAACTGTCGGTGAGCGCAAAGGTAATCCACCAGAAGGATATCCTTTAGTCAACACAAATGAACAAGGAACTGTGGCTATAGTCTGGGCAGATTGTCCAGAAGGAACGCTAGGCGCTTGGGAAATGAATATGGCAATTTCATATGATTATGGCGTTAATTGGACAACGTGGAAAATAACTCCAGAATGGGAAGGAATTACAATGTATCCTTTTGTATCCATTAGTGAAAATAACAGAATAGCCGTTTCATTTTATGGATTAGATTATGCAACAGGCAATAATACTGGATATACAGAAGGCACACCTTGGTATCTTTATTCAGGATACATAGATAGCCCTCAAGGTAATGATACATTTAATTTTGAAATTGTAGATCCAACGCCATTACATACAGTAACTGCTTACGAAGAAACAGAAGGCGATGTTCATGCACTTCATGACTTTTTTGAAACCGTAATTTCTGCAGACGGTTCCTGGATGGGAATAGCATATCAACGAAATGTTGGAGAACATCCATTCGAAGAAAATGAAGAACAGAGATACATTATGTTTGTTAGAGGCGAATTAGGCTAGGTATGCCTTTCAAGGTCGGGGAAAGAGTAGAATGTAACTGGCAGCACCGCGGTGCAAATTTTAGAGGTACAGTAGTGCAGTAAACGGAGATTTACATGACATTAAGTTTGATGACAGAGATTTTGAAGGACAAGTTCCTTTGGATAGGTTACGCCCAGCATCATCTGAAGAGCACAACCCTAGTCAATTAGGCAGCTGGCCAGGATCAGCACCGCCAAAGAATTGGCATTTATCTTCAAGCACAAGAGAGTTGGATGCAGACGACATCTCGCAAGACAGTGAAGCTTATCGAAGATGGAAAGAAGGAGGTACTAGCTCATCAACTATAGATGTTCTTGACAAACCATTATATGAAACAAACACACCTTATCTAATTGAAAAATGGAAGGAAAAATCTATTTTATCTCTAATTATGACAATTGTGGCAATGATGCCGTATATTAGCTATCCAGTATGGATTTTACATTTTACAGCACTCAGAGGCCTCGAAGGGATATTTACTTTTTTCACAGACCATCAAGCAACAGCCCCCAATATCCAGTTTGATGTGTGGGGGTTTTATGGTTCAAACCAACTATTTGATGAGTGGACCTTTTGGGGTACATGGTACTGGGATGGGGCAGGGTACCTACCAACCCTTCCTGGATTTCTCTTATTGTTCACTTTCTCATATTTTTCTTGGAATACAGTTATTCCAAAATTCCGCGCACTTCAATTTTTATTATTAACTTTACTTTGGGTGTATATCCAAATACCATTTTTTGGAACTGCGCCAGATACTTGGATTAATCCGTGATAAAATCAAAATTAATTCAGCCGTTAGA
>LWDU01033620.1_pt1 | contig 33341 bp, 37 predicted proteins | sample 727161 | NCBI WGS metagenome assembly LWDU01 (sample SAMN04566230, study PRJNA314399) | hydrothermal vent metagenome | isolation source: deep sea hydrothermal plume seawater | place: Mexico: Gulf of California, Guaymas Basin | collected 2004-07-11 | reverse complement strand
ATATTTTTCAAAAGGGCGACCTTTTTTTTAAGTTTTAAATTTTTCATAAAATATTTTGTAGAACTGAATAAGCAAAACAGTCATTAATACCTAGGCTATTAAGATTCTTTCCCTTGACCCGCTCCAATAATTTTATTGAATAGTTTTATTTTCTAAATTATCTAATAAATTAGTATTTATAATTTTATCAAGTATAACAAGTTTATCTTGTACTTTATTTGTTTCAATTAATAGCTGTTTTTCCTCAACAGAAAATGGAGTAATCATACATATTGTGTTTATCAATAAATCTAAATTTAGTTTCTCTAACTCTTTCCATTCCAATAAATAATTTTTATTTTTAAATAAAAGTTTTGTTTTATCAAGCAAATTTTGAATTGCGTAATTATTTTTTTCATTATTATTCTCTTTTAAGTCGTTTATAAAATCAGAATAGTCGACCTCAAATTCTCTATATAATTTTTTAGTTTTCAGCTCTTCTTTTATTCTAAATCTAATTACACCTGATAAATTAATAAAATATTTTTTATCTTCTGTTTCATTAAAGCTAATAACTTTTCCTAGGCATCCAACTTTATAAACTTCAGATTTAGTTTTTTTATTTACTTTAGGTTGAACCATTCCAAAGAGTCTTTGATCTTTCATACAGTCTTCAACAAGTTTAATATATCTTTCTTCAAAAATATTTAATGGTAAAATTGTTTTGGGAAAAAAAATGGCATTAGACAGAGGAAATATAGAAATTTTTTTAGGTAGATCTTTTATATTCATATTCTACTCCTCTTAGATTTTAATCACTAAATGCCTTTTTCTATGATTGAGTAAATTATTTTTTTGTCAGTTTGCCCCATTATACGACCAACTTCCTTATTTCCTTTATATACTACTATAGTTGTCCAATATTCAACTTTAAGCTTTTGTGCTATATCTTTATTTTTACTTTGTTCATAACTTAAAAATATAATATCTTTAAATTCTTTTTCAGCCTGATCTAAGATTTTAGTTTGTTTGCTGCACGTCCCACACCATACTTCATATGAATTAATAACTATTGTTTTACCTGAAGCTTTTGCATTTTCGAAAATTTCTTCAGTAAAATTAGTTTTCTTCTCAACAGCTTCTGCAGGTACAATAAAAATTAATATTAAAATAAAAAATATTTTTTTCATGATTTTTTATAACATACTAGTTAAGTGTTTATAATAACAGTTTAAAAATAATTATTTTTTAGGTTAAAGAAATGCTGTGCTATTTTAACGCTTTAAATTAAAACAAAATTAAGCTAGAATAAATCTGTAATTTTTTATCGTCTTTAAATGTGTAATAGTAAAAATGACTGATTTGCATGAAAAAAACTGTATTCCGTGTAAAGGAGGCGTCTCCTCTTTCAATATTGCAGAAATACAAAAATACTTAAAAAAAGTAGATGGGTGGAATATTAAAAAAAATAATGATGAATTTTTCTTTTTAGAAAAGGAATTTAAATTTAATAACTTTTTAGAAAGTCAAAAATTTACTAATGAGGTAGGAAATATCTCTGAATCCCAAAGCCATCATCCTGATATAATTTTTGGATGGGGATATGCAAAAATTAAAATTTTTACACATAAAATAAAAGGCTTAGTTGAAAGTGATTTTATTTTGGCTGCCAAAATCGATAAGATTAAACTTTAGTGCTTAAAATGACGCTCTCCGGTGAAAGCCATAACTATTCCAGCTTTGTTTGCTTCTCTAATTATTTTGTCATCATTTATAGATCCACCTGGCTGAATAATAGCTTTTACACCTACTTGTATTAATGCTTTAATTCCATCTGCAAAAGGAAAAAAAGCATCTGAGGCTGCCACAGAATTAATTAATTTTTTTGGAATAAACTGCATTGCTTTAGCAGCTGCTATTTTGCAGCTATCTAGTCTACTTGGTTGTCCAGAACCTATGCCTATAGTGGATTTCTTATTAGCTAAAACAATTGCATTAGATTTAACAAATTTGCAGATTTTGAAAGCAAATTTTAGTTCAGAGATTTGATTTAATGATGGTTTCTTTTTTGTAACTATTTTTAACTTTTTACTTAAAAGAGTGCTGTCTCGATCTTGTATTAAAAATGAGTTTGAGAAAAAAAGATTATGTTCTGCGCTATCCAAAGAAAATTTACTACAATCAAGTAATCTTATATTTTTTCTTTTTTTTAATATTTTTAAAGCATTTTTTTTAAACCCCCTGGCTACTATAACTTCAAAAAATACTTTATTTAATTCAACAGATAGTTTTTTTGAAATAACAGAATTAATTGCTATAACACCTCCGAAAGCACTTATAGGATCACACATTAATGCATTTTTAAATGATTTTAGCTGGCTTTTTTCTACCGAAACCCCACATGGGTTCGCATGTTTAATAATTACAGTTCCTTCATTTTTTTTAAAAGAATTTAAAATTGATAGGGCGGAGTAAATATCGTTATAGTTATTATAACTTAAGTTATTGCCATTAAGTTTTTTTAAATTTAAATCATTTCCAGTTTTATAAATACTAGCTTGTTGGTGTGGATTTTCGCCATAGCGAAGACTTTTAACTAGCTTTCCATGTATAGTTTTTTTGTGAGGAAACTTTATATTTAGTTGTTTATTTAACCAATTTGATATTACAGAATCATAGTAAGCGGTTGTACTAAAAGCTTTTGAAGACATAAATTTTCTAAATTCTATAGATGTAGCACCTTTATAATTTTTAAGTTCTTCTGCAAGATTGTGATAATCATCAATATCTGAAATTACAGTTACATTTTCAAAATTTTTAGCAGCAGATCTTAATAAAGTTGGCCCACCTATATCAATATATTCAATTAGTTTTTGAATTTTTTTTATTTCCTCAAGTTTTCTTTCAAATGGATAAAGATCTACAATTACTAAATCTATGTTATGTATATTTTTTTTTTTTAATTCTTTTTTATGTTTTTTCTTTTTTCTTATATTTAAAATTCCTGCATGAATTTTGGGATGCAATGTTTTTACCCTTCCATCCAACATTTCTGAAAAACCAGTATAACTTGAGACCTCAGTGCATTTATATTTCATTTCTTGAATTTTTTTATAGGATCCTCCAGAGCTTATAATTTCAACATTAAATTTTTTTAAGGTAGGTAGTATAAGTTTTAGATTTGTCTTATCAGAAACTGATATAATAGCTCTTTTAATTTTCATACTTTTAATCAATTCTTTCGATTGTCCACTCTACAGAAACTGTATCTTTAGCATTAACGTTTCCAGAAATATAAACAGATTCATTATTTATTATTTTATTTTTATTTCCAAGGAAAATATTTTTTTCAATATTAAAACTGTTTGTTTTGCTTCTTAATATCCAGGCTTCTCCATTTAATAAGCTAATCAATACAGAATTTCCAGCTTTGGTTTTAACAATTTTAATATTTGGATAAATATGAAATCTTATAAAATAAACTAAAGGGTTTGAATAGCTTTTAGTTTTTTTTAATTCGTCATAACCAAAAATTTTGTCCTCTTTTTTTAAAGCTTTTATAGTTCTGGTATGTAGATAACCAAAATTATTTTCATATCCATTATGAGAAGCTTCTATAAAATAAAAATCTTTTTCATCAGCGTAAGTTTTTTTAATTATTTGATGTTTTTGCAAAAGGGAATTACCATAAACTTTATTTATTATTTTATTTTTTTGAAAAATAGATGAAGAAGTATTGTTTAAGTACAATGTTGAGTGTGCAGCACTAGATCGACTTAACAAAGTAAGTTTTGATGATAAATACTTGCCATATCCTGAGTTACATATAATTTTCTGTTTATTTGAGATGAGTTCAAAAGCTAGACATCCAGCTTGATAATTTTTGGTAAAATTATTTGATGGTGGGTTGCCACAATCAATAAAAAATTCAAATTTCTTTTTTTTAATTTTAATTAATCCTGCGATCTCATTTTTTTTATTTATAAATTTGTATTTTAAATTTTTTAAAAAAACATCATAGTCTTTATGATTTATTTCTGTTGCTCCATTAAATAATGGAAACTGCTTGTTTGTGCAGGATAACATTAAATAGCAACTTCCACATTTTTGTATAATATCGTTTAAAAAATCTGGTATAGGTTTTTGGGCTTCTTTAAACCACTCTCTAATTAAAATTAAGTATTTTATGCTTATAAAAACATCTTCAGGATTACGTGACTTTGGAAAACCATTTATATCAAAATAGTTTTTTACATTTTTTTCTAACTCTCTGATTCCTATTTTATAATTTAAATCATTTTCTTTAAATATCATCCCCGACAATATTATTGCAGCACAACAAATAATCTTACTTGGATCATAAAATAAAATGTTTAAATTTTTTACAAGAAAGTTAGATTGTTTAATTAGACTTAAGAAAAATTTCTTTTTATATATTTTATCTGAATCTTCTAAAGTTATATCTGTATTAGATGCCCAAGAAATAATTCTTTTTGCAGTAACTTCCATTTCCCATGTATTAGTTTCATAATTAAAAAAATTATCAATCCAACTTGCAATAATGTTTTTAGTAACTTTTTTACTATTTTTTCTATCTAACTTAGCCAACCAGAGAAATGCATGTAAATTTTCAAATTTTTGTTTATTTTGAATGCCTATCTTCCATAATAGTTCTGGTGAAGTATCTGTTATTTTATAAAAATCATTGCTTGCTGATATAAGAGAAGCGCTAAGATGAGTACCTGGATTATAAAAAATTCTATCTGGAATAAAAGTAATTAACTTTTTATTATAATACCTGCTAGTAAAATAATAATTTCTAAAACTTAAAGAAAACAACTTAAGAATAGAAAAAAAGTACAATTTTATACTTTTTAACTTTTGCATTTTATCCAACTCTTAGTAATTGGATATTTTTTTTTAGGTTTCCCTCATTTTCTTTAAAAATTGTAGTTCCCGAAACCAATATATCCACACCTGCTTTTTTAGCCATTTTGGCATTTTCAAAATTTATACCACCGTCAATTTCAATTGGAGTTTTAAGTTTTTTTGTGTCAATTTCTTTTCTTAGAACTTTAACTTTTTCTAAGGTTTCTGGCATAAAAGTTTGGCCTCCGAAACCTGGATTTACACTCATGATTAAAACCAAATCAATCGAATTTAAAAAAGGTAAAATTTTACTAACTGGGGTTTTAGGATTTAAAGATACACCTGCTTTTTTATTAAATGATTTAATTTTTTTTATTGAATTCATTAAATCATTTGTAGCCTCAGGATGTATAGTAATTATATCTGCTCCAGCGTCAGCAAAATTTTTAATAAAATTATCTACTGGAGCAATCATTAGATGAACATCAAATGGTAATGATGTATATTTTCTTAGCTTACTTATTACTTCAGGACCAATTGTTATATTTGGTACAAAGTGGCCATCCATTACATCAATATGTATAAAGTCAGCTCCTCCTTCTTCTAAGCTCTGAATTTCGCTCCCTAATTTACTAAAATCTGCTGACAAAATTGATGGTGAAATTTTAATAGAATTCATATGAAAATTTATATTTTTATATTTAAACTATGTCAAAAAAAAAGAAGGGCGAGAATTCCCGCCCTTCTTGAATATTTTGAGTATAAATTTATAATTTATACTCTAGCAGAGTCTCCAATATCATCAACCAGCGCACTTACTGATTTTCTAGGCATTGTAGACATTTCCATTTTATAAGCTAAAAACCACATCATTCCACATCCTAAAACCCAGAATAATATTTGCCAAGCCCAAATTGATGGAATTCCAAAAGTCCATGTGCTGATATCATTTGGCGAACCAAAGATATCATTTCCAATTACAGCTCCTGGTCCAATTCCAAAGAACAACCAAGCAATAGTTATAATCCAAGCCGCTGGCTTAAGACTTTGCTTGTTTGCAGGAAGACCAGCATGATCTGCTAAGAAGTCATGGTATTTTTGTCTATGCGCACGATCTCTAGAGTTTTGAGTCATTGCAGATATAGGTAATGCAACAGCTAAGTTGGCAAACATACCCCAGAATGCAGAGTGCATTGTCCAAGGCCATCTACCCCACGGAAGAATATCGCCAAATAAATTTTGACCGATACTTTCTGTAGCCATTACACCTAGAATTCCCGCTAATAGACCCCAAGATACACCTTCTTTTGTTAACCAAGGGAAATAACAAACTGAAGCTAACGGAACCCACATTTGGAAACCAAATGCTACCGCCAACCCTCCCAATAGTACCAATGCATCTTTAGAGAATGTTGCAACTAATAAAGCTGCACCAACAACTGCAACTACACAAATTCTTCCAACCATTTTTTGTTCTTCGTGGCTCATTTTTGGTTTAAAGAATTTTTTGTAGATATCTCTAGTTAACATTGATGAACAAGTAGACATGTAAGCAGCGCCTGTGGACTGCATCGCAGCCAAAGCACATACCGCTAAAAGACCTACAAACCAAGGAGCCGCATCCCCAACCGTATTGATAAGGTATGGAACAAGATTCCCTTGCCCACCTTTTCCAATTGATTCTGGAAGAACATTTGAAATATTAACTCCTGCTGCATTCACAACGGGGTCAGCACCTAAAATATGTGCCCCCATTCCTTGAGCCGCCGTAAAGAAGAATAAGGCAAAACCTATTCCAACTGACGAAGCCCAAACTTGTTGTGGTGCAAATGGTTCTGGATCTTTATTAGAGAAGGCCCACATAGAAAATGCTGGTGAAGAATGAATGCCCATAAGAGCAAACATATAAGTTAACACCATCACACCTGTCCACAATCCACCTACTGGAGTTTCTTTTCCTAAACCAGCTGTAAATTGTATGACACCAGGTATTGCAAAGTAAGCTGAGTAGTTATCACCAGGAGTTCGACCCCACTTCGTGCCTTCTACTAGAGCAACTTTTGCTAAACCATCGTTCAAAGCGTCCCAACCTCCAACAAGGTCGTAAGCAATGAAACCGATTGCTATAATCCCAAACCATAATAAAACTGCTTGTAGTGTATCTACGTAAGCAACGGATTTTAATCCGCCTAATCCTACGTAAAGTGCAACGATACCTGCTAGTACCCAAGTACCAGTAGTCACGCCCCACATACCATCTGATAAAACATTAAATAGTTTTCCAGATCCTGCTAGTTGCAATCCTAAATAAGGAATTGAGAAACATAAAGCTACGACAACAGTTAAAACACGAATCATATCACCCTTAAAGTAATCTGCTAACATTTCTCCTGGAGTTACGTAACCAAAACGTTTTCCAAGTATCCACTGTCTTTTTAAGAACATCACACCTGTAAAAGGAATTGTGATTACATAAAAAGATGCATAGGCATACTGGAAACCATCTCTATAAATTAATCCTGGGTGACCTAAAAAGGTCCATCCAGAAAATGAAGTAGCTGTAGCGGCAAGCACGAATACCCACATAGGAAGTTTTCTTCCCGATATAAAGTAATCCGAAGCTGTTTTCGCTTGTTGTGCTCCTTTAATACCCCAAAAGATACAATATCCCCAATAGAGTAATACAAAAGCCATCAGCCACAGTATTTTTTCTGACATAAAGGTTCCCCCTTTTTTTATTATTTACTTTGTTTTATAAAACAACAAATGCCCAGAGCTTACGCTCTAAGCATTCAATACGAAAATTTGACCATAATTGGCCGTTCAAAGCAATACCTACATTATGCTAAATTAGCTCAACTTATAATTGAAAGTGTTGGTATATGCGTGTTATTTTGATCTTAAAAATAAAGGAAATATTATATGAATTTAAAATCTTACTATCTAGCATTTCATGATCCTGTATGGACAATACTATTAAGTATAGCTTTATTTTTTCCAATACGGCAATTGATATGGATTTTATATGTTAGAAAAAAACAAAAAACACAAAAGTTAGTTTCCGAAGAAGAAAGAAAAATTTTAAAAAAAAGAGCAACATTTACATCAATTTTTTTATCCATAGTTTTTAGTTATATATATGTAACTCAGGTATTTAACTGATGGATAGGAAAACTAGTATTCTAAAAAGATTTGTAATTTACATGGCAATTCTAACTTTTGTTATGTTTACAGTATGGGCTTTTGTTAAATCATTCATGAATAGACCTCCTGGAGATTACCATACTGAAGTTTGTGATATTCGCTTAAAAGATAAAAAATATGATCAGGCATTAGATGCCGCAAACACAGCTTTAGAAAAAACACCAAATCATCGAGGTGCCATTATGTGCAAAGCATTAGTTTTTATTTCCGAAAAAAAATATTTTAAAGCTACTGAAGAACTAAATTATTTAATAAATTTTTTAGAAAATAATCTTGTAGATGATGATAAAACTGGAAAAGGAACATTAGCTGCAGCATACGCTAACCGAGGAATCATTAAGGACAGAGAGCAAGATTATGAAGGAGCTTTAAAAGATTATATAAAAGCTCTTGGCATCGATCACGAAGCTGTTGCTGGACCAGGTCTTGGTACAATTATTTTAAACTATAAATTTAAGTCATCTTCAGTAAGAGAACGTGCTTTATATTTAAATGAACAGCTACAACTTCCTGAAGAAGATAGAGTTTTAAGAATAGAGGAATTGGATGCGGGTCAAGTTATGCATAAGCCTGGAAAACTTTAATTACCAAAACCAGGTAGACTAAATCCTAAAACATTTTTAAACAGAACTAAAATAAAATAAACTGCTGCGATGGAACCAAAAAATAATCTTACAAAATCTTTTTTGCCATCAGCATTTTTATAAGTAAGAGCATGATGAGCAATCAAAGCGGTAATTACTAAAAATATTATATTTACTAATTTTTCGTATTCCTGTGGAATAAAGTCAAACATCAATCTTTACTCTCGTTGTATAATTCTGGATAAACTACTTTTTTTTCAATATAGGGTGGATAAAAACTAGCAGACTCTCCTGAAAATTTTATAGCTATATAATGACCTCCAATAAAAACAAAAGCAATAATTAAAGCATAAAAGATTCCACGTTTTCTTCTATCTTTTTCATCATAGATAAATTCACCAAATTCATTATCATAGACATGATATTTTTTTTTATTTCCATCAAGTACACCCACTTTTTCTAATTTTAAAATATCATTGGCGTAAGCAGTGACCCAAATGGGTATTATGTCTGTTAGCATATATTCATTAAATATATTATTTATTTTATTTTCAGGAAGCTCTTCGTTATACCAAGTCTTATAAGCTAACTGGATTAATTGAAATTCACCTACTTGGACTAAATTTGCAGCTTCAATAACCAAAGATCTTTTTGAATTTTCATCCCAATCAGGTTTGATCAGTGTTTTTAATAAACCATTCATTTGATTTATTTATTTATTCTTTCTATTTTCTACCAAGCTTTCTACAACAGTTGGGTCAGCCAAAGTAGTTGTGTCACCTAATTGATCATGTTCGTTAGCAGCAATTTTTCTTAGTATTCTTCTCATGATTTTACCAGATCTTGTTTTAGGCAAGCCAGGAGAAAACTGTATCAAGTCAGGTGTTGCAATTGGCCCAATTTGTTTTCTTACCCAAAGTTTTAGATCTCTTTCTAGTTCACCAGAAGGCGTTTCAGTTGCGTTAAGTGTTACATAACAATAGAGCCCGCTTCCTTTAATGTCATGAGGATAACCCACAACGGCCGCTTCAGCCACCTTTGGATGAGCAACAAAAGCACTTTCTAATTCTGCAGTTCCTAGATTATGTCCTGATACTATTATTACATCATCAACTCTTCCTGTTATCCAATAATATCCATCCTCATCTCTTCTACATCCATCTCCAGTAAAATACTTTCCATCAAATTGAGAAAAATATGTATTAATAAATCTTTGGTGGTCACCATAAACAGTTCTCATTTGTCCTGGCCATGATTGAGCTATACAAAGATTTCCTCTACAAGCACCTTTAAGGATTTGACCTTTTTCATCAACAATAACTGGCTTTATTCCATAGAAAGGTTTAGTTGCAGATCCAGGCTTAAGATTGATCGCTCCAGATTGTGGAGCAATTAGTATTCCTCCTGTTTCTGTTTGCCACCAAGTATCAACAACAGGACATTTTGAATTACCAACAACTTTATAATACCAAAGCCAAGCTTCAGGATTAATTGGTTCTCCAACTGTACCTAATAGTTTTAAAGATTTTCTACTTGTTTTTTTGACTGGCAGTTCGCCTTCTCTCATGAGCGATCTTAAAGCCGTTGGAGCAGTGTAGAAAATGTTTACCTTATATTTATCTACAATTTCCCACCATCTAGAAGTAGTCGGATAATTTGGAATACCTTCAAACATTATAGTTGTTGCTCCATTTGAAAGTGGACCATAAATTATATAACTATGTCCAGTCACCCAACCGATATCTGCTGTACACCAATAAATATCATTATTTTTATAATTAAAAATATATTGGTGAGTCATTGAGGCATAAACCATGTATCCTCCTGTGGTATGTAAAACTCCCTTAGGTTTTCCAGTTGATCCAGATGTATAAAGAATAAACAGAGGATCTTCCGCGTTCATTTCTTCTGGTTCACAATTTTTAGATGCTACATTTATTATATCATCATACCAAACATCTCTATCATCAACCCAATTGATTTCATTTCCTGTTCTTTTAACTACAATACACTTTTTTATGTTTGGACAACTTACAAGAGCTTCATCTACAATTTTTTTTAGAGGAATAATTTTTCCACCTCTAACCCCTTCATCTGCAGTAATAATATAATCAGATTTACAATCATTAATTCTTCCTGATATTGAATCAGGAGAAAATCCACCAAAAATTATAGAATGAACAGCACCAATTCTTGCGCACGCAAGCATTACATACGCTAGTTCAGGAATCATAGTTAAGTAAATTGTTACTCTATCACCTTTTTTTATTCCAAGTCCCTTTAGACCATTAGCAGCCATACAAACATTTTCATGAAGTTCTTTGTAAGTAATTTCTTTAGAATCTTTTGGATCATCACCAACCCAAATAATTGCAGTTTTATTTTTTTTCTTTTTAAGATGTCTATCGATACAATTTGACGACGCATTGAGAGTTCCATCATAATACCACTTAATTTTTACATCTGTTTTACTAAATCTAATATCTTTTATTTTTTTGTAGGGTTTAATCCAATCAATTCTTTTTCCTTCTTTCTTCCAAAAATTTTCATTGTCTTTGATTGATAATTTGTATTTTTTTTCGTACTGGTTTTTATCAACATAAGCTTGACTAGCCCATCTTTTTGAAACTTTAAAAATTAGTTCTTTTGAAACTATTTTCTGTTTTTTTCCCAATTTTTTTCTAGATTTAATTCTTTTTGCTTTTTTTCTTTTTTTCTTTTTCACTATCCACCTGAGGTTAGTATATTTATTTTTTATATTTTACTCATGTTATTTATTATTTTCCAGCTTTTATAATCTATAGGCATGACCGATAATCTGCTCTGTTTTATGAGAGATAGGTGTTTAAGAGCCTTATTTTTTTTAATCTTTTCAAGAGTAACAGGTTTTTTTAGTTTTTCTTTAAATTTTACTTTTACAGCAACAAATTTTTTATCTTTATCTGTAGGATCCCTAAATGCTTTTTTAATAACCTCAACTACAGCTACAATTTCTTTACCAATATTAGAATGGTAAAAAAAACAAAGATCACCTTTTTCCATTTTTTTTAGATTATTTGCGGCTTGATAGTTTCTGACGCCATCCCAAACAGAGCCAGCAGCTCCAACTTTTTCCTGTTGGTCAATTGACCATACATTGGGTTCAGATTTCATTAACCAGTACTTCATTTTTAAATTAATCTTTTATTAAGTTCCAGTTGTTGAACAGGAATTTTCCACCATACTTGATCACTCATAGATTTTTGAATACTAAATTCTACTCCAAAGTCATTGATCTGTTTGAAGCTATTTTTTCTCTCTTGCCACTTATTTTTCTGGAGGTTAGAAAACTTTTCTTTATTTATAATAGATAAAGAATATTTATGAATTTGAGAATTTTTTTGTGGATTATATACACAAAGAGTATCAGTTGATTTGTTTAAATAATTAGTGATTTCATTTAAATCATGTTTAAATCTAGTAAGACGATGCCCAGAAATTTCTATCATTTTTTTCTGTGGCTTTAATACACCAGATTTAATAGATAGATTTTTTCCATTTACGACTAAATCTTTTTTTTTATCGTGGGATGCTGGCTTCCATTTAACTTTATAATTTGCAGACTCAAAACTTGATGTTAGAAGCTCTTCTAAATATTCTGCCTTACATCTTATTTTTTTATACAATTGATGATGTATTGTCAGGCTGGTTCTTAAATTTTCATATACTTCGTTATTTATATTTATCATAATTTCTTAACCAACTTTTTGCAAACTTCACATATTCAGGATTAATTTCCGTAGCCATAAAAGAAATTCCTAATTTTTTGGCTACAATACACTCTGAGCCTGAACCAGCAAAGGGAACTAATAGATTTCCTTTAATCTTTTTATTAATTCTAGAAAGGATTAATTTTTTTGTAAGCTCCATAGGCTTTTGTGTAGGATGTTTTAAAATGTTACAATTTAAGTGTTTTGATAAATCTTTGGGAGGCCTTGCGGGTCCTTTACAATCTCTGCAATAAAACCATCTTTCAGACCTACCAGCACCCCCAGCTAATGCTGGAATGTGTATAACATCCCTAGGCATAGCCCCATTCTTGTTTGCATTATAAATTGTATCCTTACTATCACCAAATCTTCCTTTGGTATTTTTTCTTACTTTACCAGCTGCATTTTTTAAAAAACTTTCTGTATATGGTTCTCTAATTTGATCTATCTCTAAACTTGGTCTTTTATTTTTAGGTTGCCAAAGGCATAAAATAGCTTCGTGTGATCTTTGCCAAAATTTTGAAGAGGGTATAATTTTATTAGTGTAATGCCACGCTAACCACCTTTGTTCATCTATTGGAAATTTAACTGAAATTCTTGCTAATATTTCATGAAATCCATAAATATAAATTAGTCCATTAGGAGATAGATGACGGAAACATTCTGATATCCATTTTTTACTCCAACTTACATATTCATCTATATACATATTATCATTGTTGTTCCCAAAGTCTTTACCTATATTATAAGGAGGGTCAGCTATGACTACGTCAAATTTTAAATTTTTAGGAATTTTTTTTAATAAACTAATTGCATCGCCTTGAATTATTTTAGATTTAAAATTATTTTTCATTTTTTACTTATAGTATGAAGAAATAACATTATTAAAAAATTAAGCAAAATTAATAATATTTTGTCATTTTTGTTCAAATTGTAATACATGACGTGCTCCATTTTTACTGTATTCTATTGAGTTTATTCCCTTTGCTAATTTTTTTAAAAATTAGCAAAACCTAAAAATAAACAAAAGTTAGTAGGGGTAGGTAGAGCATTATTGAAGAACTATGTGTGTTGGTTTCATTAACCAATATTGCATTAAAATTTTAAACCCGGACCTTTTAAAAAAGGAGCAGAACTATCTAGCGGCCATCTTGCTTTTGATGGAAAATCAAGGTTATTTATTAAATTCATTTTATATCTCTCAATACCAGCCCATGCAATCATTGCTCCGTTATCACTACATAAATTAATTGGAGGAAAAACAGATTCAAAGTCATTTTCTTTAGACAGTTTAATTAAATTTTTTCTTATAGATAAATTAGATGCAACACCTCCTGCTATTACAAAAGTATTTTTTTTACCTTTTTTATCTTTCAAAAAATCATTCATAGCTATTTTTGTTTTTTTATAAAGTATCTCGTTAATTGTTTTTTGAAATGAAGCCGCAAGATGATACTTTTCTTTCTTATTTTTTAATTCTTTAGAAATTTTGAGTACTGCTGTTTTGAGTCCAGCAAAAGATAAGTTACAGCCACCCCTTTTAATAATTGGTTTAGGCAGTTGAAAATAATCTTCATTACCTTTTTTAGCCCACTCTTCTATCATTGGGCCACCTGGAAATTCTATTCCTAAAAGTTTTGCAGTTTTGTCAAAAGCTTCTCCCAATGCATCGTCTATTGTGGTTCCAAGTCTTTTGTATTTATTCACCCCTTTTACTTCTAAAAATTGTGTATGACCTCCCGAAATTAATAGTAGTAAATATGGGAATTTAATTTTTTTATTAATCTTTGGGCTTAATGCGTGACCTTCTAAATGGTTGACTGCTATAAAAGGTTTTTCTAAAGATCCCGCAATTGCTTTACCTATATTTAAACCAACGGTTAAACAAACAATCAAACCTGGACCTGCAGTTGCAGCTATTCCATCTAAATTTTTTAAATTAAAATTACTTTCTTTAATAGCTTTTTTAATTATTAATTCTATTTTTTCAATGTGAGCACGTGCAGCAATTTCAGGAACTATGCCGCCAAACTCTTTATGCTCATCAATTTGACTGGAAACAATACTTGATAAAATTTTACCTGTTCCATCTGTTTTTTCTTGGACAATAGATGCTGCAGTTTCGTCGCAGCTTGTTTCAATTCCCAAAAAAGTAAGATTTTTTTTCATAATTGATTATCTGTCTATAAATATAAAATAATAATATAACATAAGTAATTTTTAATAATAATGACAGATAAGAAAAAATTTATAATAGGATCTCGTGGAAGTAAGCTTTCCTTGGCTTACTCTCATCACGTTAAGAGCTTGTTAATAAAATCAAATTCTCAATTTAATGAGAGTTCAATAGATATTAAAATAATAAAAACTTCAGGTGATATATTTAAAAATAAAAGAATATCAGATATTGGGGGAAAAGGAGTTTTTTGTAAACAAATTGAAGATGAATTGTTAGATTCCAAAATTAATTTAGCTGTTCATTCATTGAAAGATTTACCCACAATAATGACAAAAGGATTATGTGTTAATGCTTTAGTAAAAAGAAACGATCCAAGGGATGCTTTTTTAAGTTATTCAAACAAATCTTTTAATGAACTTAAACCTCAATCTAGAATTGGTACCAGCTCCTTCAGACGGCATGCTCAAATAAAATTATTAAGGGATGATCTCACAATTATTCCTATGAGAGGAAACATTGACACGCGAATTAAAAAATTAAAGAATCATGAGTATGATGCTATAGTTTTATCTTTAGCTGGAATTCAAATGTTAAATTTAAAAAACGAAGTAAAAGAAATATTCACAACCGAACAAATGTTGCCAGCAATAGGCCAAGGTGTAATCGCTTTACAGTGTAAGAAAGATGATAAAAATACCTTAAATATTATAAAAAAAATAAATCATAAAGAAACATTTTATTGTGCACAAGCAGAACGCTATCTTCTTGAAGCAATAGGAGGAGATTGTGATACAGCTATTGGCGGATTAGCATATTTATCAAATGAAAAAATATTTTTAAAAAGCGAACTATTTTCAAACGATGGAAAGAAAAAATTTCAAGTTCAAAGCTCTGGGCACTTTAAAGAAGCTAAGGAAATAGGTTATAAAGTCGGCAATGAATTATTAAAAAAAGCTGGACTAGATTTTAAAACACAAGGAAACTAAAAGTGCATATTGTTATTACAAGACCTAAAGAAGATTCCTTTAATCTTATTGATAATTTAATTCAATTAGGTCACTCAGCAACTCATCTCCCGGTAATTAAAATTAAAAAATTAGAAATGAAGAAAATAAATTTACAAAATTACAAAGCTGTAATTTTTACTAGCTCGAATGCAATAAAATATATGAATATTGAAAAATTTGATTTCAAAATTAAATGTTTTTGTGTAGGGAAAGCAACAGAGCTTGCCGCAAAACAGATAGGATTTATAAATACTTTTTCGTCTGAAGGTACAGTAGATTCTCTTATTGAATTAATTATAAGAACTCTAGATAATAAATCAGGAAAACTACTTTATTTAAGTAGCGAATTTATCTCAAAAGATTTAGATGTAGATTTAATTAGAGCAGGATATTTAGTAGATAGAATTTCAAATTATACATCAATTCCTATAGAACAAATTGATAACAAAACATTAGATTTTATAAAAAGGAATCCACCAGATGTTTTTTTTGTTTATTCATCAAAGAGTGCAAAAAATTTATTTAATCTGATAAATAAATATTCACTTTTAAACATAGTGACTCATTCTAATCTTATGTGTATAAGCGAGAAAGTATTACTGGTATTAAAAGAGATTAAATGGAAAAAAGTATTTATTTTTACTCCCGGGGAAGAACAATTTTTATTAAATAAAATTAAATAATTATGAATATATTTGAAAATTTTTCAGCATTATTTCTTGAAGTGTGGAAAAAAGGAATTCTTGGCGTAGATATATTTCAAATTTTAATTGGGTTAGGAATATTTTTAATTTTTTTATTATTTAGAGGTTTAATTAGTAAAGTTATAATTCGCCGTTTAAAAAAGTTAGCAAAAAGAACTTCAAATAAACTGGATGATACTTTTGTCGAGGCAATGGAGGGTCCGGCCCGTTTCTTGCCAATAGTCATTGGTTTTTTTATTGCTAGTTATTATTTAGAATTTAGTCCGGAGTCTCAAGCATTTATTACTAATGTAAATAAAACACTTATTACAATTTTAATTTTTTGGTTAATGCATCAGTTTATCCAACCGGTATCCTATCTTTTGGGTGGATTAGAAAAAATTTTATCAAGAGAACTCATTAGTTGGGTTATTAAAGCTTTAAAAATACTTATTTTTATTTTAGGTACAGCAGCGGTCTTAGAATTATGGGGTATAAAAATAGGACCGATTATTGCAGGACTAGGTTTGCTTGGTGTTGCGGTAGCATTAGGAGCACAGGATTTATTTAAAAATTTAATTTCAGGAATTTTAGTACTAGTAGAAAAAAGATTTAAAATAGGTGAGTGGATTATTGTAGAAAATGTTATTGAAGGAATAGTTGAAAACATTGGTTTTAGATCTACAGCTGTAAGAAAATTTGATAAATCTCTTGCAATTATTCCAAACTTCCAGTTCGCAGAAAACGCCGTAATTAATGTAAGCGCCACAACCAATTGGAGGATTAGTTGGATAATAACATTACAATATAACACCACTATTGAACAACTTAAGAAAATTAGAGACGAGATAGAAAAATATATTACTTCTAGTAAAGATTATAAAATTAGCGACAATACCGAGCATGCTGTAAGAGTTGATAAATTTTCTGACAGTTCAATTGATATGTATGTAAGGTGTTTTACACTAACTGATGACTGGAGTGAATGGCTAAAAGTTAAAGAACGATTAGCGCTGGGTATAAAAGAAATTGTAGAAAAAAATAATGCTTCTTTTGCATTTCCTAGTCAATCAATCTATGTGGAGAAAAAATAATGAATGCCTTTATATTACTATTAGATCGTATTATTTACCTTTATGTCTGGGTATTAATAATCAATGCTGTGCTAAGTTGGTTGGTAGCTTTTAATATTATAAATACACAAAATCGTTTTGTTTATTCAGTTTTAGAATTTACTTATAAACTAACTGATCCGCCATTAAACTATATAAGAAGATTTCTTCCAAATTTAGGATCGATTGATATTTCACCAATAGTACTCATTTTATTGATTTATTTTGTTAGCGATTTACTAAAAGATATTTTGGGATATTAAATATGATTATTGATGGAAAAAAAGCAGCAGCTGAATTAAGAAGTCAATTAAAGAAAAAAGTTGATAACTTGAAATCCAAATACAATGCTGTTCCAGGTTTAACAGTAATTTTAGTTGGTGAAGATGCACCAAGTAAAATTTATGTTAAAAATAAAGAAAAATCTGCAGTTGAAGTAGGTTTAAACTCTGAAGTTATTAGATACCCGGCAGATCTAGAAGAAAAAGCTTTGTTAGAAAAAATTAAAGAACTTAATAACGATCAAAAAGTTTCAGGCATATTAGTTCAACTACCTCTTCCCAAACATATCAATAAAAGAAAAGTTATAGAAACTATAGCGCATGGAAAAGACGTAGATGGTTTTCATCCTATGAATGTGGGAAATTTATCTTCAGGTTATGACAGTAGCGTTCCATGCACACCTCTTGGCTGTAGTTTATTAATTAAACAAGTTGAAAAGAATTTAAGTGGAAAGCATGCTGTGGTGATTGGGCGATCTAATTTAAATGGAAAACCGATGACCCAATTACTTTTGAAAGAAAATTGTACTGTAACTATTACCCATTCAAAAACAAAAGACTTAAAAACAGAGTGCCTTAGAGCTGATATAATTATTGCTGCAGTAGGAATCCCAAAATTAGTTAAAGGAGATTGGGTAAAAAAAGGTGCTATTGTTATTGATGTTGGAATTAATAAGACCGATTCAGGACTAGTAGGTGATGTTGATTTTGATGAAGTTTCTAAAGTCGCTAAAGCCGTCACACCAGTACCAGGCGGGGTTGGACCAATGACAATTGCTTGCTTACTCAACAATACTGTTGAATGCTTCAAAAAAGCTCAAGCAAATTAGGCTTTTAGGGTCAAACAAACTAAATTTGAGTTAAAGGACCAACAATCATTATAGTCCAGTAAAAAGCAATAAAAGCGTAAAAGTATATAAGTCTCATTTTAAATTACGCCAAAACCACAGATGTTGTTACAAATACTATAGTTACAGTCCAGGCGAATAAAGATATTTTTTTCATTTTATTTTCTGCTAATCCAATCATTTTCTTCATTAGTATATGGAAACATGATGGCTATTTAGTATTCAACTTTGTTCAAAGTGTGTTCAAGTTGTAACTAAAATATTAAATGAGAAATTATTTTGTCGCACTAGATTTTTTTATTAAAATGAATTATTAAAAGCAGATCATATGAATTTTCGTTCTCTTTCTCTGGTCGTCCTTTGTCATGGGATCGTTGCCGCCGCATTCGCTTTTGTGTTCTTGCTCTAGGCTTTTGAAATTGCTTTTCCACTTTTATCACTTGAAGCTCAGCACCCAAACTTCATGGCAACAGAATATTCTAAAGCCGTATGCCTTTTTGTTGCTATTGCTATAGGAACCTTTGCGTCCTATGAAATATTTTTTTTCCCTTCATATCTTAATAAAGCTGACGATGTGAGTAGAAAAAAGATTAAGATGATATTCGTGTCATATCACATCCCTTGGTCTTTAATGATAACTTATATTGCTTTGGTAGATGGAATCGCTTGGAATGTCTGGATATCAGTTGGTGTAATGTATGGTTTTGCATTATGGGGAGCCATAGCAAAGTCTTAAATTTGGGTTAAGATAATTTTAATTTTTTCAACTGTTTATTTTTTTTGTCAAAATTAGAAGATTTAAGAAAGTTTATGTAGCCTTTTTTCAATTTTTTCCATTCTTTATCAACTATTGAAAACCACGCCGAGTCCCTATTTCTACCTTTAAATACAAACATTTGTCTAAAGATTCCTTCAAATCTAAACCCTAATCGTTTTGCTGCACTTTTTGACGCATTATTTAGATTATTACATTTCCATTCATATCTTCTATTACCCAATGCATCAAAAGCATTTTTCATCATCAGATACATTACTTCAGTTCCTTCAACAGTATTTTGTAAAATTGTAGAATAGTTAATGTGTCCTACTTCTATAGTTCCATGCTCAGGGGTTATTCTTAAGTAACTTGCCATCCCGCAGTATTGTTTTAACTTATATGAATATACAGCATAAAAAAATGGATCTTTGTTTAAGCAAAAAGATTTTAGCCATTTTTTAAAGCTTACATAAGTTTTAAAAGGTCCATAAGGTAAATATTTCCAGATTAAATTTCTTTTATCTTTTAAAAAATTATTAAATAAATCTCTAGAATGCTTATTAATTTTTAATGGTTCAAGAATTACGTATTTACCCTTTAAATTTTTCTTTGATGGTAATTTAGATTTTTTAAAACGAACTTTGGGTCCAAGCATTCAATTAACGAAGTTTTTTCTTATGGAAATTAATAAATCTTTCTACATTTGATTTATTAAATGTTTTGTTTTCCTCAAACGAGACTTTTTTCATTGAGTAAGCATTACTTTTTGTTTGCCTTGAAACAATAGTGATGTTGCCTTTATATAATTTAAGTTTAACAGACCCATTAACTTTATTTCTTTTAAGATCTACAATTTTTTGAAGTTTAAATCTTGCTTTTGAATACCAATAACCATTGTAAATAAGTTTTGCATATTTAGGCATAATCTCATCTTTTTTATGCATAGTTTCTTTATCTAAAGTAACAGACTCAATTGCTCTATGAGCGGTCATTAATAAAGTTCCACCAGGTGTTTCGTAGACGCCTCTAGATTTTATTCCAATAAATCTATTTTCAACTAGATCAACTCTGCCAATACCATTTTTACCCGCAAGAATATTTAATTGTTGTAAAAGATTTCCTGGCGATAACTTTTTATTATTAACTGTTATTGGGTCACCACTTTTAAAACCTATAGTCACATAGGAAGCTTTATTTGGAGCTTTTTCGGGAGATACTGTTCTTTGAAAAATAAATTCTGGAGCAGTATTTTTAGGGCTTTCCAAAACTTTACCTTCCGTAGAAGTGTGAAATAAATTATCATCAACAGAAAAGGGAGGCGCTCCTTTTTTGTCTTTAGGAATAGGTATTTTATTTTTTTTGGCATATTTAATTAAATCTGATCTTGAATTTAATTTCCATATTCTCCAAGGAGCAATGATTTTAATTTTTGGTCCAAAGTAATGATAACCGAGCTCAAATCTTACTTGATCATTCCCTTTACCAGTTGATCCGTGTGAAACTGCGTATGCTTTAAATTTTTTAGCAATAGCAATTTGTCTTTTTGCAATTAGGGGTCTCGCTATGGATGTTCCTAACAAATAGACACCCTCATAAATTGCGTGGCCTCTAATCATTGGGTAGACATATTCTTTAACAAATAAATCTTTTAAGTTCTCAATGATAATTTTTTTAACACCAAGAGCTTTTGCATTTTTAATAATTTTTTTCTTATTTATTTCTTGTCCAATGTCAGATGTATAAGCTATTACTTCTGCGTTGTAGTTTTCTTGAAGCCATTTAAGAATTATCGAAGTATCTAAACCGCCTGAGTAGGCGAGTACTATCTTTCTTTTTTTTTTCATTAATTATTTTTTAGCTACAACTTTTTTTTGCAATATTATAGGCTTTTGTAAAACCCATCATGGAGTAATGATCAGTTGTTTGAACTCCTTTCTCAGAGTTTCCTATAATCATAAGTCTTGATGCTTTTTTCATAGTTGAAATAAGCTTTTTCTGATCCGCATTATCTTCTACCCATGCAAAACGTCCTTTAGAAAATAGGTCATATTTTTTTTTACCTGATTTTGCAGCAACAGGTGCTTTTAGTTTGAATTCATATCCATTAGTTACACTAATTTCATTTTTAATATTTTCAGCTGGCCTAAAACTAATAAACAATCTTGAAGCATCTCTCTTTAATTTTTTTGGAGCTCTCACTACTGGAATAGATTGTGCAAAACAAACTTTAGTTTCTTCTTGGGATAAAATAAAACTTTCCCAGTCTTTAAATTTTCCTATACTTTTCAAATTTTCGTCTGCATTTACAATGTTAAAAGTAAATGAAAAAAAAACTATTAATAAAACTTTTTTTATGGGCATGGATTTGGGTACCTTTTTTGGGTTTCTCCTATTCTTTCAATTAATTTATTACTTAAATTAATATTTACACTATCTATATTAGTTTTCAACTGCTCCATTTTTGTTGCCCCAATTATTACAGAGGTAACAAATGGTTGGATTTCACAAAATTTTATTGCCATTTGAGCAAGATTTAAATTAAATTCTTTAGCTAAATTCCAGTATTCTTCAATCGCTTTTTCTGAATGTGTTGTTCTATATCTTCCCCAAAAATCGTAAAATAAATCCATCCTTGAGTTTTTAGGCATTGCACCATTTCTATATTTCCCAGATAAATAACCTGAGGCTAGCGGCGAGTAAGCTAGTAGGCCAACTTTTTCTCTTATTGCAATTTCTGAAAGGCCAACTTCAAAAGCCCTATTTAAAAAATTATATGCATTTTGTATTGATACAATTTTTGTAATTTTTTTTTGTTCTGCTAATTTTAAGTATTGACTAGCACCCCAAGCTGTTTCATTAGATATTCCTGCATGCCTTACTTTTCCTGCTTTGACCAAACTATTTAATGCATCTAGAGTTTCATCAATACTCACAAAATCATTAATATTTTCATGTTGATATTCTAATTTACCAGAAAAGGCGCCAGAAGGTCTGTCTGTCCAGTGTACCTGATATAAATCAATGTAGTCCGTTTTTAAATCTTGCAAACTTCTATTACAAGCAAACTCAATTTGTTTTTTGTTTAAAGAAGTTTTTTCACCATTAGGTCTTAACCAGTTCATTGGAGATGCTCCGGCAACTTTATCTGCTAAAATAACTTTATCTCTCTTTTTTGTTTTTAAAAACCATTCTCCAATAAACTGACTAGTTTTGCCCCTGGTTTCAGGTTTCATTGGTACTGCATAAAGCTCTGCGGTATCAAAAAAATTAACTCCTTGATCCAAAGCGTAGTCCATTTGTTCAAAAGCTTCTCTTTGGGTATTTTGTTCACCCCACGTCATTGTTCCGAGACAAATAGAACTTACTTTAAGGTCTGTATTTCCTAATTTTTTATAATTCATTTAATTTTTTATCTTTATTAAACTATCTGACTGACTTGAAAAAGCTTTAAAATGCCAATATACATACACCATGGAATTTAATAAACAAAACATTCAGTCAAAAGCAACTAATGCAGAAACACATGTAATAGATGAAGGGCTAAGAGCTTATATGCTCAAGGTTTATAATTTTATGGCTTCAGGTGTTCTTTTAACTGGTTTTATTTCTTTACTGGTTTTTGAAATTTCAGGTGGAATGGAAATAACATTGGGGTCAAGCGGACTCACTGGATTAACTGATCCATTTGGACAATTAATTTTCAATTCAGGTTTTAAATGGATTGTAATGTTAGCGCCCTTAGGCATCGTTATGTATATGAGTTTTGGAATAGCAAAAATGAGTGCATCAAAAGCACAAATGACATTTTGGATTTTTGCAGCTTTAATGGGAGCATCATTAGCTTCAATATTTGTTATTTATACACAGATGAGCATTGCTAGAGTTTTCTTTATTACGGCAGGAACCTTTGGAGCAATGAGCATTTATGGATACACAACAAAAAGAGACTTAACAAAATTAGGTTCTTTTTTAATGATGGGATTGTTCGGAATAATAATTGCCTCAATCGTTAATATCTTTATGCAATCAGGAATGATGCATTATATAATTTCTATTCTTGGCGTTTTAATTTTTGTTGGTTTGACAGCTTATGATACTCAAAAAATTAAAAATATGTATCTCGTTAGTGACACAGGTGAAATCATGGGAAAAAAAGCTGTAATGGGAGCGCTTACTCTTTATCTCGATTTTATTAATTTGTTTATCATGTTATTGAGATTATTTGGCCAAAGAAGATAAAATTAATTAACTAACTTAAATTTTTTCCAAATTACTTTTTTAATTAAGCTTTCGAGGTTTTCCGAATTATTAATTATTTTACTTCTAGAATCTTTAATTAAATATTTTTCATTTTTATTTTTAGGTTTTAAATTTTTAGTTATTCGATAAGCGGGGTAGTCTGATGTTCTGTGATATACATTAAAGCTTACCTCGCGTTGCGAAATGCTTAGTCCATAATCTTTCCACTCACCATTTGTGACCATTTTCGCATATAAATTTAGTATTAATTTTAGTTCAAATTTATTAAAAAAAATATTTTCTGTTTTATTTTCATTGTTTACAATTAATTTTAGTCGTGTCATTAATTTTTTAATTTATATTTATTAAATAATGGAACTTGGCATATTGCAAATAAAAAACTAATTGGTATTAATCCCCAAACTTTAAAATTAACCCAAAAAACTTCAGACTGTGTTCTCCAAACTATTTCATTTAATATTGCAACAAAAATAAAAAAAAAGATCCATCTATTAGATAGTATTTGCCATCCAACATTTTCTAATTTTAAAGTATTTTGAAAAAGTTTTTTTAGTAAAGGTTTTTTAGTTATAAATTTTCCAAAAAACAATACTCCTGCAAAAATTAAATTTACAATTGTGGGTTTCATATAAAAAAAAATTTTATTATTAAAGTATAAGGTTAACCCACCAAATAAAGTAATAATTATTCCGCTGGTTAGTGGAACAAATGGAATTTTTTTTTCTAAAAAATAAACAAATGCTAGTGAAATTATAGTTGCTATAACAAATGGAGGAATTGCTTTTTTTAGATCATTATCGCTACTCATATATATTGTAAAGAAAATAAGCAGGGGGCCAAAATCAACTATAAATTTAATTATAGGTTTATTCATATTATTATTAAAATATTAGTATCTTTTTATTGATTAGTATATTTTTTCCTATTGATTTTTTTTTTAATATACTTATCTTTACATTATATCATGCCAATAAAAACATCAAAATTTTCAATAGGAGATGTAGTAAAACATAAACATTTTAATTTTAGAGGTGTTATTTATGATGTGGATTTTGAATTTAATAATTCAGAAGAGTGGTACAAGTCTATCCCGAAAGATGTGAGGCCAAAAAAAGATCAACCCTTTTACCATCTTCTAGCAGAAAATAATGAAATTACCTACGAAGCTTATGTTTCGGAGCAAAATCTAATTAATGATGATTCTGATGAGCCTATTAAACATCCTCTAATAGAAGAAATCTTTACAGGCAAAAAAGGATCGGGCTATTTTAGACCATCAAATTAATCCAAAAATACTGCCTTAAATTAAACAAATTTTTTTCAAAAGTTAGACAAATTATGAATGTAAAAAGCAGTTAATGCCTAGTTAGGAGTGCTTTTAAATATTTCATACCTCCCTCTTAAGCCTCTTAATTAGGCAAAGCTTAAGACAAATCATTATTTTTAACATATACAAATCAGTTTATTTTTAGAGCCTAAGGCTATATATCTTTAACAGTGAAAAAGATTACTTTAAAAATTTTGGTTTTATCAATAATTTTTTGTTCTGCAAATTTTACAGTCAATTCTGATGAAATTTCTGATCAGACCGAAATTAATATCTTTTCAGGCATGTTTGATTTTAGTGATACAACACAAAGGACAGGGCTGTTTGGTTTTCAACACCAGAATGAGGAACTATTTAGAGACAGTTTTTTAGGTAAACTATCTCCAATCACTGGAGGTTTTATTACAGAAAATAGTGCGATTTATGTTTATACTGGTATCGAGTCTGAATTAGATATGGGATTTTTTAAAATTACACCAAGTTTTGCACCAGGCTATTATAATTATGGAGACGGCAAAGATTTGGGTTATCCTTTAGAATTTAAAACTGAAGTTCAAATGACATTAGGTAGTGATACCACTCAACTTGGAATGTCTTACAATCATATATCTAATGCTAGTCTTGGAACTAAAAATCCAGGAGCAAATACCTATGTGTTTAATTTTCTTAAAAAATTTTAATAAAAGTTATTTTAAAATATAATTTATTGAATGAATCTTAATGATTGTCATAACGTAGAGGATTTTAGAAAATTAGCTAAAAAAAAATTACCATCACCAATCTTTCATTATATAGATGGAGGTTCTGATGATGAGATTACTTTAAAAAGAAACACCGATTCTTTTGGTAAGTGTGATTTAATTCCAAATGTTTTAGCTGGGGCAGATAATATCGATATATCAACTACAGTTTTGGGGCAAAAAATTGATTTTCCACTTTTTCTATCACCTACATCGATGAATAAACTTTACCATCATCATGGAGAAAAGGGGATAGCGCTTGCAGCTAAAAAAATGGGAACTATGTTTGGCACATCTACAATGGCGACTACTAGCATAGAACAACTTGGGAAATTAACTAATGGTCCTAAATTGTTTCAACTTTATATTCATAAGGATAGAGGATTGACAGATAACCTGATTGAAAGATGTAAACAAGCAGGATTTAACAGCATGTGCTTAACTGTAGATACAGTAGTAGCAGGAAACAGAGAACGAGATCATAGAACAGGTTTTAGCACGCCACCTAAATTAACTTTAGGAAGTTTATTAAGTTTTGCATTACACCCCCAGTGGACCTTGAATCATTTTATTAGAAAAAAATTTCAGTTAGATAATATTATTCATATGACGGAAAAAGGTAGTAATATAGAAAAATCAGTAATGGATTATATAAACGAACAATTTGATCCTGCAATGAATTGGAAAGATGCAGAGTATTGTGTAAAAAAATGGGGTGGACCGTTTGCACTTAAAGGTGTCATGTCAGTCGAAGACGCAAAAAAGGCAATTGATATTGGATGTAGTGCAATAATGATTTCAAACCATGGAGGAAGACAACTTGATGGGTCAAGAGCGCCTTTTGATCAGTTAGCTGAGATAGTTGATGCCGTCGGTGATAAAATAGAAGTTATTCTTGATGGTGGCGTCAGGAGAGGAACTCATGTTTTAAAAGCTTTAGCGCTTGGAGCAAAGGCGTGTAGTTTTGGTAAAGGATATTTATTTGCATTAGGAGCCGGGGGACAACAAGGCGTTCAATTAATATTGGAAAAAATGAAAGCAGAAATAAATCGTGATATGGTTTTAATGGGTTGCAAGTCTGTAAAAGATCTTAATAGATTAAAAATTATATTTAGAAAAAATTAAAAATGAAAATTGCTAAAAGTGTACATAGACTTGGCACTGAAACAGCATTTAAAGTTCTTGCTGAGGCAAAGAAATTAGAAAAAGAAGGAAAAGAGATTATTCATCTAAGTTTGGGTCAACCTGATTTCAAGACCTCAGATCATATAGTTGATGCTACTATTAAAGCTTTAAAAGATGGTCATCATGGTTATGTTTTGCCCAATGGAATAATTGAATGTAGAGAAGCAGTTAGCAGAAAAATCCAAAATCTTTATAATGCAAATATCGATCCCGAAAGGGTTATCATAATGCCAGGAGGTAAGCCTACCATTTACTATGCAATTACTTTATTTGGTGAGCCTGGAGCAGAGATTATATATCCGGATCCTGGTTTTCCTATTTATAAATCAATGATTGATTACACTGGAGCAAAAGCAGTTTCTCTAAATTTGACCGAAAATAAAGACTTTTCCATTAATCCAGAAAAAATTTTATCTTTGATTAATAATAATACTAGATTATTAATTTTAAATAACCCCAGCAATCCAACAGGCAGTTTTACGGAAAAAAATAAAATTGATCAACTTGCGGAAGGGTTAAAAAAATTTCCTAATGTTGCGATTCTGAGCGATGAAATCTACAGTAGACAAATTTTTGATGGTAAAAAAATGCCTACTTTTTTTAATTATCCAGATCTTTATGATAGATTAATTGTTCTAGATGGATGGAGTAAAACTTATTGTATGACAGGCTGGCGTTTAGGTTGGAGTGTCTGGCCTGAGAAAATGGTTGAACATGTTATTAAATTTTGTGTAAATAATCATTCTTGCGTAAATGCAGCAATTCAATATGGAGGTATTGCAGCTTTAGACGGCCCCGAAGATGAATTGATGCATATAATCGAACAATTTTCCTTAAGAAGAAAGCTAATTGTTGATGGCTTAAATAGTTTAAACGGTGTTCAATGTAGTCTGCCCGGAGGAGCATTTTTTGTTTTTCCAAATGTTAGAGGAACAGGAATGACTGGCCAGGAATTTGCAAAAAAATGTTTACAAGAAGCAAGTATCGCTATAGTACCAGGCACAGCGTTTGGAAAATTTGGTAAAGATTATGTTAGATTTAGTTTTGCTGCCTCAAGAGAAAATATAAGTAAAGCAGTAGAAAAAATACAGAAAATACTCAAATAATACAATTTTACTTTTTTGACCACTTCACTTTTAAACTGTAATATATTTTTATGATAAAAATGTTAATGCCAAAAATAGATAGAAAACTTCTTTTAAAAAAAGATTTTGTTATAAAAAACCTTAAGAAAATTATTAAAAAAGATAATGTTTTAGATCACGAAGATGAATTAAGACCTTTCGAGACAGATGGACTTAGTGCTTATAAACAAATGCCGTTAGCAGTTGTTTTCCCTGAAAATACTAATGAAGTTAGTCAGATACTAAAATTTTGTAACCAGGAAAGAATTAAAGTTGTTCCAAGAGGAGCAGGCACCGGGCTTTCAGGTGGCGCACTTCCTTTAGCAGACGGCATTTTATTATGTTTAGGAAAATTTAATAAAATTTTAGAAATTGATTATAAAAATAAATGTGTTGTCACTCAACCTGGTGTAACAAATTTATCAATAACTCAAGCTGTAGAAAATAAAGGTTTTTATTATGCACCAGATCCATCAAGTCAAATAGCGTGTTCAATCGGGGGGAATGTTGCTGAAAATTCTGGAGGAATTCATTCTTTAAAATATGGAACAACCACAAACAACCTACTTGGTGTCGAAGTCGTTTTTATGGATGGAAGTATCCATAAATTGGGAGGTAAAACTTATGATTCTGAAGGTTACGATTTTCTGGGTTTAATTACTGGCTCTGAAGGATTATTATGTGTAATTACAGAAGTTACAGTCAAAATACTTAAAAAACCACAAGCAATAAAAACTGCATTAATTGGATTTCCGACAATAGAAAATGGAGGTAGTTGCGTATCTGATATTATAGCAAATGGAATTGTGCCTGCTGCGATGGAGATGATGGATAAAGCTCTTATTCATGCTACAGATAATTTTGTAAAAGCTGGCTATCCAAGAGATGCAGAAGCAATGCTAATTGTAGAGTTAGATGGAACAGAATCAGAAGCGCAGGAATTAATAGAAAAAGTAACTGTAATTGCCAAAAAAAATAAATATTCAAGTATTAAAATTAGTAAAAATGAAAAACAAAGATTAAAATTTTGGGCTGGACGCAAAGCTGCTTTTCCAGCATGTGGTGATATGGCACCAGACTATTATTGTATGGATGGAACAATTCCAAGAAGAAAATTAGTACAGGTATTAAAAGAAATAGGAAGACTTTCTAAGATATATGGTTTGCCCGTTGCAAATGCTTTTCATGCTGGCGATGGCAATTTGCATCCTCTTATCATGTATGACAGCAATGATAAAAAAGCACTCGAAAAAACAGAAAAATTTGGAGCAGATATTCTAAAATATTGTGTAAAAGTTGGTGGGGTTTTAACTGGTGAGCATGGTGTGGGTATAGAAAAGAGAGAGTTAATGTGTGAAATGTTTAATAACAATGATATTCAACAGCAAATAAAAATTAAAAAAGCTCTAGATATGAGCTCATTGTTAAATCCTGGAAAAGTTTATCCAATTTTAAGAAAATGTGCTGAAGAAGGGAGAGTGCATGTCCATGGAGGAAAAAGTAAATTTCCAGACATACCAAGATTCTAATTCCACCGAATATCCTAAAAATGAAAAAGAATTGTCGAGTTTAATAAAGCAATTTTATAAATCGAACGTTCCAGTTGAGCTGATAGGTTCGGGATCAAAAAGAAAGATAGGAAAAGCGCTTCAATGTGAAAAAATTTTGAATTTATCAAAATTGAACGGAATTATAGAATATTTGCCGGAAGAACTTTATATAAAAGTTAAGTCGGGAACTTCTATTAAAAATATAGAAGAAGAATTGAAAAAAAATAAACAACAACTAGCTTTTGAACCAATTAACTTTGGATATTTATTTTCTGGAAAAAGTAATTTTGGAACCGCTGGTGGTATGGTTGGTTGTAACATTTCAGGCCCTCGTAGATTTAAGTCTGGAAGTGTGAGAGACCATGTCTTAGGATTTCGAGGAATTAATGGAAAGGGAGAAATTATAAAGTCAGGCGGAACAGTTGTAAAAAATGTAACTGGTTATGATCTTAGTAAACTTGTGTGTGGTTCTTATGGCACCTTGGTTGCTTTGACAGAAATTACTTTTAAAGTATTACCCGAACCTGATGAAAATAAGACTATTGTAATTCATAATTTAAAATTAGAATCTGCAGCCTATTTATTAAATCAAGCTACAAGTTCATCAAATGATGTTTCTGGGGCTGTTTATTTACCAACAGAACCCAAAAACGTAAACTGTATAATGGATATTGAAAAAACTTTTAAACTAAACGATCTTCAATATACAGGATCTCTTACTGCTCTTAGAATAGAAGGATCAAAAAATTCAATTGATGAAAGAACCCAAAATTTAAAAAAAGAACTTAAAATAGAAAATCTTGAAGTTTCTAATCTTCAAACACATCAGTCAGAAATTTTTTGGAATAAAATTAAAAATCTTGAATTATTTTCTTTAACTAAAAATTGTATTATAAGAATAGTCATTCCTCCATCAGAATGTGTTAAATTAATTTATCAATTTTCTAACCATTTTAAATATTATTTAGATTGGGGTGGGGCTTTAATATGGATGGAAGCAACTGGACTAACAGAAGAAATGTTTAACTCGATAAGGAGAAAAGTAGCTAAAACTGGAGGATATTTGTCTATGATAAAAACATCAAAAGAGTTACCTTTCGTAGAAGAAGTTTTTACTATCGATAGTGGAAAGTTTGATATATCTCAAAGTATTAAAAAAAGTTTTGATCCTAAAAAAATATTAAACCCTGGAAAAATGTATACAGGAATTTAAATGAAAACTAATTTTTCAGAAGAACAAATAAAAGACCCCGATAATAAAGCAAGTGAAAATATTTTAAGGAAATGTGTGCACTGTGGCTTTTGCAATGCAACGTGCCCTACTTATAAATTATTAGGCGACGAGTTAGATGGACCAAGAGGAAGAATATATTTAATTCAAGACATGCTAGAAAAAAATAAACCAGCAAATGAAAAAATAGTTAAACATATTGATAGATGCCTTTCATGCTATAGCTGTATGACTACTTGTCCATCAGGAGTAAATTATATGCATCTTATCGATCATGGAAGAAATCATATAGAGAAAACTTACAAGAGACCTTTCAAAGACAGGATTACTAGAGCTTTTTTATCAAAAGTATTGCCTAAACCCTTTAATTTTAAATTGATTGTAATTTTAACAAGATTTTTAAAACCAATCAGATTTATTTTTTCTAAAAAAATACAAGAAATGATTAGCTTGATACCAGACAGGTTTCCAAAACAAAACCTACCTAAAATGAAATTATATAAAACTAAGAAAGGTAAAAAGCCAGTTGCTAGAGTTGCTTTGCTAACTGGATGTGTTCAAAGAGTTCTTTCTCCCCAAATTAATGAAGCAACAATAAGATTACTAAACCGTCATGGAATTGAAGTAATAGTTCCAAAAGAAATAGAGTGTTGTGGTTCTTTAAACCACCATTTAGGAAAAAAAATTTTAGCTAATGAGTCGTTTAAAAAAAATATTTTAATTTGGTATGATGAATATATAAAAAATGGTTTAGATGCTATCATTTCCAATACTTCAGGTTGCGGGACCACTTTAAAAGATTATGAGTTTATATTTAGATCAGATAAAGAGTTTAAAAAAAAAGCCAAAAAAATATCTGAATTAACTAGAGATATAGCAGAATATTTAGATGAAAATATTAAACTTAACTTTATTAAACAAAATAAAAATCAAAAAAAATATAAAATTGCTTACCATTCTGCTTGCTCAATGCAGCATGGTCAAAAAATACATAAACAACCAATTAATCTAATAAGCAAAACAGGAAATCAGATATTTGAAATTCCAGATGGCCACCTCTGTTGCGGTTCAGCAGGAACATATAATTTACTTCAAAACAACATAGCAAAAAAACTATTAAAAGATAAAGTTTTTAATATCGAAAAAATAAATCCAGAATTTATTACTACAGGAAACATTGGTTGTATTACTCAAATTTCTAATGGTACTAAAATTCCAATTTTGCATACTGTTGAAATTATTGATTGGTATACAGGCGGACCCAAGCCTGAAACTTTGAAAAATTTATGAAAAAAATATTAATTACACGAAAACTTATTAAATCTAGTGAAGATTATGCTTCAAAAATCTTTGATGTAAAATTAAATAAAAATGATAAAGCATTTACAAGTGAAGAGATAATTTTTAATAGCAAAGATTGTGATGGAATATTATCTTCTATTACAGAAAAAATTGATAATAGCGTTATTTCAAAGCTTTCAGATAAAGTAAAAATAATCTCTAATTTCGCTGTTGGTTTTGGTAATATTGATATTATAGCTGCAAAAAAAAAAAATATTATTGTTACAAATACACCGGATGTTTTAACAGATGCTACAGCAGAAATTGCTATGCTTATTCTTTTAGGAGCAGCCAGAAGAGCTAAGGAAGGAATTCAATGGGTGAATAAGAAAAACTGGAAATGGTCAGCTGATTTTTTAATGGGAAAGCAATTAACTGGAGCTAGATTAGGAATTTTAGGAATGGGGAGAATAGGAAAAGCTATTGCAAATATAGCTAGATCATTTGGAATGATAATTCATTATCATAATAGATCTAAATTAAATAAAAATATAGAAAAAGGCGCTATCTTTCATAAAACTTTAGAAAACTTATTATCTGTTTCAGATTTTTTCTCAATTAATTGTCCATCTACTAAAGAAACTAAACATATAATTAATAAGGAAACTTTAAAGCATTTCCCTGATGGAGCTATAATTGTTAATAGTGCAAGAGGAGATATGATTGATGATAATGCAATGGTAGAAGCACTAAAAAAAGGAAAAATTTTTTCTTTAGGTTTAGACGTTTATAATGGTGAACCAAATATTCATCCCGATTATTTAACTTTATCAAACGTATTTGTCCTTCCGCATATAGGGAGTTCCACGCTACAAACTCGTGCTGCAATGGGAAATCTCGCGATTAGTAATTTAGAAGAGTACTTTAAAACAGGAAAGTGCAAAAACTCAGTAAACTAGATTCAATTAAAAATTGCATTTATTTAAAATATTTACAAAGACTTTGTTCTATGGATGTGGTTAAATTATACCAACAATAAATAGGAGGGAAACATATATGTCAAACAAAAATAAAACGTTAAAAGGAATTAAAATTCCTTCGAGACGTAAATTTTTTAAAGCTGCTGCTACAACAAGTGCTGTTGCTGTGGCAACATTGGCTATGCCTTCAATCGCTAAAGCTGCAACTACTTTAAAAGTGCAAGCTGCTTGGGGTGGGGGAATTTTTCTAGAGAATGCAAACAATTACGTTAAAAGAGTTAACGAAATGTCTGGTGGTAGTTTAAAAATCGATTTACTACCTGTAAATTCTGTAGTGAAAACTAGTCAAATGCAAGATGCCGTTCACAGAGGAGTTCTAGATGGAGCTCACTATGTGCCAGCATATTGGTA